>Ga0209204_1000039_pt1 | contig 142928 bp, 123 predicted proteins | sample AD_JPNMR2_MetaG_FD_184425 | JGI IMG/M metagenome (GOLD analysis project Ga0209204, IMG submission 184425) | Active sludge microbial communities of municipal wastewater-treating anaerobic digesters from Japan - AD_JPNMR2_MetaG (SPAdes) (version 2) | ecosystem: Engineered > Bioreactor >...
CCGACCATTAGCTCGGGGAACAGGGATGAACAACCGTTCATTCGGGCTTTTAAAAGCCCTATCCATTCTTCAGTATAAAATTTATCCTTCCCGTTGCTAAAAATCAAGAAGAAAAAGTTAAAAATATCCTTTTTCAACGAAGAAGTTATATAATTCGGTAAGAACCCCTATATCTATTTCGTCGGCGGCACTATCAAGGGTAAGTCGTATCTCTTCAAAATCTTGAGCCGAAAGGGGCATATTGCTTTCTTCATATTCTCTGCAAAGGAAAGCCGTCAGATAGCCCAACACCAGCCACTGAGGAGGCTCCCGTACACCATAGGTATCTTTCCAATATGAAAACAATTCATCCACCACAATAGATCCGAACGTACTCTTTAAAAGGGCCGCACATTGTTCATACACCCACCGCAGGTTCTTTTCGGTGAAGGACCCTTTCTGCTGTTCCAGACGATACAATTCGGATAAAAAATGTTCCACCCCTGTCATAGTATCATCATACTGCATTGCTATTTTATGTACAACCATTGCAAAATTGCGAAAAACCTTGACTTTTCCGCCAAGGGATTCTAAACTATTACTATGAACCTCAAGACAGTGCTTAACAAGGATCTCATCCGTCTCAACCTCAAAGGAACTACAAAGGAAGAGATAATCAACGAGCTCTTAGACATCCTCGTACAAAATGGGAAAATAAAGGACCGGGAAGCTGCATACACCGCCATTATGGAGCGGGAACAGAAAATGTCCACCGGCATGAAGCACGGTATTGCAATTCCCCATGGGAAGTCGCCGACTATTCAGGAATTGGTGGCCTGCATTGGGATTTCAGAAAAGCCCGTTGATTTTGATGCCCTTGACCATGAACCCTGCAGAATTTTTATCATGACCCTTTCTCCGATCGATAAAACTGGGCCCCATCTTCAGTTTTTAGCCGAAATAAGTTTACTCTTTAAGAGTTCAGAAAAACGAGCCCAAATCCTGGCAGCCAAGACTCCGGAAGAAGTAGTTCGTATTTTAACAGAATAAAAACGGCTTCCCCTGACAGCTTTTTGAATGCACCTCAGGGCACCTCCTCATAAAATGAGGAGGTGCATTTCTTATCATTTTCCAGTTTCGGTGTACCTAAAGATTTTCTCCCTTTTTTGAAGGGAAAAAACACCTCCCAAAGGGAAATCCACTAGCGGCGGGAGCTTTTATCCCCCGCCATTTTCTTCATTAATCTTTCTACTTTTTACTATTCGATTCAAAAAAGAAATCACCCTTTTTTAAAAATGCACTACTTTATATTCCCCAGGGCTTCCTTTGCCAGGTTCTTAACCGCATCTGTCCAATCCACAAACTCCACCTGTTGCAATGCGGGGCGCACGATAGATTTTCCTGTCTTTCCTAAGGCGGGAATCAAGGCCCGAACCATCCGTTCGTCCTCAGCAGTTATCAGGTTATTCCGACGCTTGGTATTCATCTCCATTAAGAAAGCGGCTAAGAGACGAGCCGCATCATCGCTTCCCATACCAGCCAAAACTTCCACAGCCCCTACCCGTTCTTCAAAATCTATACCCTCTTTGTAAGAACGTTCAAGGGAAGCTAATAAAGCGGTATCGCTGGTACCATAGCGCCGCAGCATCGTCAGGGCCATTTTTCGCATATTACCAAGCTGAACCCGCTGTTTTACATCCTGGGTTACGGCCTTCCAGGCCTGTTGCAAAGCAAGGGCTGCGACCCGGGATTTAGAAGCCCCTGGGGCCGCCGATTCGTCCATCTTTTTAAGCGCCAGAGCCTGAACTTCATACGAATAGCCCGGAGATTGAATCACCGAAGAAAGGGGCGCCTCGGGATTCTCGGTAATTAACGGCAAAGAACGTTCTGCCTGGTTACGAATCCGCTGGGTATACCAACCAATGGATGCAAAGAATACAGGCAAATACCCTTCTACTCGCTGATATTTTTCCAGGGCTAAAATAGCCCCATAGGCAATTTTCTCCCCTGCCTCAGGGTCTGGTGGGACCTGGGTATTCAGGTCCTGTAAGGTCCGAACAACCTGTTCGAAGTATTCATTTGCCCGGATGCGTCCCAGGGCGACCAAAGCATCCGCTTTTACCAGGGGATTCGAAAAAGACTGTACCGTTTTCCAGAGATCCGCCGCAGCTCCTCCATACTTGGCATCTCCCAACATCTGAACAATAAGCCGGACGGATTCCTCCGTAGCCTGTCGTTCCGCGGCGGTCCTCAGGTTTGGCACATCAAGAAGAATTCGAGAAAGGGCTGTGGCATAAAGTTGTCCTGCCCCCTGGATCCTTGCTTCGGCCACATTTTTCAGTATTCCGAGCCGTTCTTGAGGTGAAGTTGCCTGTTCGTACATATAGGTGTACACATCCAATTCTTCGGCCGCAAACAAAACTCCCCCTGCCACCATAGCCATCACCAGAGGAACCCACCCTTGTCGTTTCATCATAAATTAACTACTCCTTATTCCACAGAATCAATACAAGCCTACTTCACCACTTTTTGATCCTGTCGGTACACATACTCGTATTCAAAGATTTGTTGGGAGCGGGCCTGCCGATCATCCACCGTTTTCTTGAGGACCTCCCCGTGAGACCCGTATTCATAACTCACAATTTGCAGTATTTGTCCACCCGCAGTGGTCCGTTCTTCTTTTACCAGCTGATTATTCATGTACGTAAATCGCTCAATCCGGGTAACCGCACCTCCGGCATTGTAATAGGTGATACTCTTCAACGCGCCCTCAGGAGTGTATTCATAAAAACTTGCCCCTGTTTTCTTACCTGTTCCATCCCGAAGCTCTGCATTGCGCAGGACAGAGCCATCATAGATGTAGAGGGTTTCTGCCACAAGGCTATTGTTTCCATCCAGAATCTTCCAGCGGATTTTGTTTCCCGCCCCATCATAACCATATTCAAAGGCAGAAAGCTGTTTCCCGTTTCCATCCAGGAGGATTTCCTGAACCACCTGGCCCTTTGCATCATAGCCATAGTTGCGAACCGAAAGAATCTTTCCTTCCCCATCCTTTATGGTTTTGGAAACCAAACGATTGCCATTGTAGGCATATTCCGCCTGTTCTAAGAGACTTCCCGAGGCAGAGAACTTCTTTTGGTTCCGGAGAAACTGCAATTTTTCATCATACTCAGAGACTGAGTATTCATCCACCGATCCATTAGCAAAACGGGTGATCACCTTCTTTTCTAAAGGCACTGTGACGGTTACCGTTTTGGGGGCCGAAACTTTTTGTTCTTTTTCCACAACTACCGGGACGGACTCCCCAGGACTTTTTTCTTCCTTTGACGCCGATGGGGGTACGTTCGCACAAGAAGAAAATACGAGGCTCACCACCAAAATTGAAAAAAACAACTTTCTCATGTATGCATCCTCCTGAAAACGGGTTATACTATTATCTAAAATTTCTCCATTTTCTCAATAGTAAAACGGAGTAGATTATGCAAATTTTTATTAAGAAGAGCAACCTCTATGATGAAGAGGGGAGGCAAATACTGTTACGGGGATGCAATCTCGGTGGGAGTTCTAAGGTTCCCACCACACCCAATGGCGCTACCTGGCGAAAGGATTCTCTTGACAGCCCCAGTGCAGTCTCCTTTGTGGGACGTCCCTTTCCTTTAGAAGAAGCGGACATGCATGTAGACCGGCTTGCTTCATGGGGTTTTAACTGCGTCCGTTTTATCGTTACCTGGGAAGCAATCGAGCACGAAGGACCTGGTATATATGATGAAGCATACCTGGCGTACCTGCGTAAAATTATCAAAAAGCTGGAAAGCCGCAACATAGGGGTGTATATGGATCCCCACCAGGATGTATGGAGCCGATGGACCGGGGGCGATGGGGCACCGGCCTGGGTTTTCGATATCCTGGGAATCGACATTGGCCGTCTTGCAATAACCGGTGCCGCCCTTACGCATCAAGAAAAGGGAGATCCCTTTCCTAAAATGGTCTGGCCCACCAATTACAACCGATATGGCGCAGCCACCCTTTTTACCCTCTTTTTTGGGGGGAATGTTTATGCACCCCACTGTACGGTAGAAGGGACCCCCATTCAGGAATTCCTGCAGCAGAAATACATTGCCGCTATGCGGCACTGCTATCGACGCCTTAAGGATTGTAAGAACATTATCGGCTGGGGTACCATGAACGAGCCCCATCCCGGCTACATTGGGTACCAGAATCTAGAAAACCTCGAAAACAATTCCATCGCCCTGGGCCCCATCCCCTCGGCCTTTCAATCGATGGTGGCGGCCTCAGGGTATACCGTAGAAGTTCCGGTGTACAAAACAGGAATTCTGGGAACCCGCGTAATCGGGAAAGAAATCGTAAATTCAGAGAAGATTTCTCTGTTTAAAGAAGGCTTTTCCTGTCCCTGGAAGAAAGAGGGAGTCTGGACAGATGAAGGGGGCGTTCCCCGGCTTTTGAAAAAAGACTATTTCGCTTACATTGAAGGCAGACCCGTTCGCTTCGTCGATGATTTTCTAAAACCTTTTATGAAAAAATTCATAGCATCCCTTTCAGAGGTGCAGGAAAAATGTCTTTTCTTTATCGAAGGGGTCCCCAATGGAGACCATCCCTCCTGGGATAAAAACGATGGAGACCGGTGCATCAATGCCTTCCATTGGTATGATGGGGCAACCCTTTTCTCCAAGAAATTCTTCCCCTGGTTTTCAGTCCGATCTGATAATCGCCGGCTGGTATTAGGGAAACGACGGGTTCTGGAAAGTTTTATCGATCAACTCTACGAAGACATTCGCTGGACCCAGGAACACATGAATAACATGCCCTGCCTTCTCGGAGAATTTGGCCTTCCCTTTGATTTGTTTAATAAAAAGGCCTATAAAACAGGGGATTATTCACTCCACGAAATTGCCCTGGATATGTATTACTCGGCGATTGAGGCGCTCAGGCTCCATGCCACGATCTGGAACTACACCGCCGATAACAGCCATGAACGGGGGGATCAATGGAATGACGAAGATCTTTCCATTGTGGGACCAGAGGGCCCCCGGGCAATGAGAGGATGGCTCCGCCCCTATCCCAGGGCCATTGCGGGGGAACTGCTCTTTTATCACTGGGACTACAAAAAACGCTTCTTTTCTTTCCGTTATGAGGCAAATCCCCACATTACAGCCCCGACGGAAGTATATCTTCCAGCCACCTGCATAGGATCCAGGCCTCACATCCTCGTAGTAGATAACCGGAAACAAAGCCTTCCCTTTACCTGGGATTCAGAAAAGGGGCTGCTTCTTATCACCAACCCCAAAGAAGGGGGGAGCATAGAAGTAACTGCACAAGGGGAAGACTAGCGCAGGCCCCCTTTAAAAGAAGGGAATAGGGCTAATCGAGTTTCAGAAGAAGATGCTTTTTCAGAAGCGGCTTTTACCGTACCATCGGCAATAATCCAACGGGGAGCTATTTCGCGACTAAAAAGGTCTTCTACCCCATCTCGAAACGCCTGAACCCGGGCGATGTAATCGAGGGTTTTTTTCGGCGTGTTATCGGCTCGTACCCGGGTGGTACCGGCGTTATACATGGCAAGGCCGGCAACCTCGCTTCCCCCTAAATCAAGGCACCACCGAAGATGGGCAATTCCATACCGGGCATTGAGATCGGGGTTAAAAAAGTCCTGCTCTTTAAGATTGGGGAAGGCCTTCGAATTCAACTGGAAAAGCCCCCTATCGACGCTTCCCTTGTTGGTGTTTACCGCCCGGGGATTAAAACGACTCTCTTCCCAGGCAAGCGCAAAGGCAAGACTCGGGGGAACTTCAAACTGGTCACAATAGGCCAGGATACTCTCTGCCAGGGCTCGAGAGTGGGTAAGGGCCTCAAAGAAAGAAACAACCGATTCCCGGGAAAGGGGATCCCGATAGAGGGTCAAAATAGTATTTTTGGGGCTATCCTTAAAGGTAAGAACCGCAGCCCGGTATTCGCTGGGGTGAAGGGCCACCCACTCGGGAGAAATATTCTCAAGGGCCGATACAGTAAAAGCATTATGTACATGCAGATACAGGGCAGGAATAAGCAGTAGACTACTGAGACAAAAGGGAATACCTAAAAAGAAAAATCTTCGCATCATGCTGGACGATCAACTCCATTTCCATAAGTATTCATACCTCGCAAAGGATGTAAAACAATGAAGTAAAGCGCATAATATAGAAATATTTTCTATCATTCAAGGGGAGAAAACCGGGGCACCCAAGGATTTACCCGGGGCCCCGCTAATCCAGCATTTTTTGTAGATAGAAAGAGGTCAAAAAGAACTTCTTATTCCTCCTAATCAGAGAAAGACATTATTTTTTTTCTATCACCCTCACACGAATAATACCTTCTACCGCCTGGATTTTTTGTATAAGGTGATCTGGGATAGGACTCTCGGTATCAATGATATTGTAGGCGTATTTATCCTTGTGGTGATTTATAAGATCAGTAATATTGATGTTCCCCTCCGCAAGGATGGTCGTTATCTGTCCTACCATGTTAGGCACGTTTCTATTGGCCACCAATAACCGATAGGGAGAACGCTGTTCCAGTTTACAATGGGGAAAATTCACCGAATTCTTGATATTCCCCGCTTCAAGATAATCCCGCAATTGGAGAACCGCCATTTCCGCGCAGTTTTCCTCTGCCTCCGGGGTAGAGGCCCCAAGGTGGGGGATACAGAGGACCCGTTCTTGCTTAAGCAGTTCTGCATTCGGGAAATCCGTTACGTAACAACTGATCTTTCCCTCCTGCAAGGCCTGAATGAGGTCTGCATCATTCACAAGCCCGCCCCGGGCAAGATTGATAAGTCGAACTCCTTTTTTCATGAGGCGGATTTTTTCCATATCAATCATACCTTTAGTGGCATCCATAAGAGGCACATGGAGGGTGATATAATCTGCCACCCGCAATAGACCTTCCAGGGTCTCAGCCTTTTTTACTTCCCGGGAAAGATTCCAGGCCGCATCTACCGAAATATAGGGATCATACCCTATTACATCCATCCCCAGGTTTACCGCATCGTTAGCCACCATCACCCCGATCGCCCCAAGACCAATTACGCCGAGGGTTTTACCTTTGATTTCCGGTCCTTCAAACTGGCTTTTCCCTTTTTCCACCAGGTCGGGGACCTCATCGCCCTTCTCGATAAGGGTTTTACCCCAGGCAATTCCTTCCACAATCTTTCGGGAAGAAAGGAGTAATCCCGCTATTGCCAATTCTTTTACCGCATTGGCATTGGCACCAGGGGTATTAAACACCACGATACCCCGCTCACTACAAAGATCTACCGGGATATTGTTGACCCCCGCTCCTGCGCGGGCAATAGCTTTTACGGAAGAAGGGATTTCCACCGAATGGAGATCTGCGCTCCGAACAAGGATTGCATCAGGGTTTGGAATCTCGCTTGCAATTTCATACATATCCCGCGGAAAGAGCTCGAGCCCCCGGGGAGAAATTTTGTTAGCCGTTAAAATGCGAAACATCTTAGTGCCCCCTATTCTTTGCTTCAAATTCTTTCATGAATTTCACCAGGGCCTCTACCCCTTCAATAGGCATGGCGTTGTAGATACTCGCCCGCATCCCCCCTACCAGGCGATGCCCCGCCAGATTCACCAGGCCCGCGGCGGCGGCCTCCTGCACAAAACGGGCTTCCACCTCAGAGTCTCCGTGGACAAAGGGAACATTCATGAGGCTCCGATCCCGTTTTTCCACGGGGGAACGGAAAAAGCTCGACGAATCAAGATAGTTATACAAAAGGGCCGCCTTTTCCTGGTTGCGCTTATAGATAACCTCAAGACCACCCTGGGCTTCCATCCAGTCAAGAACAAGGCCAATCATGTAGATCCCGTAGCAGGGCGGGGTATTATACATGGAACCTTCTTTTGCATGGATCTCATACCGTAACATGGTGGGTACCCAGTCCGGGGCCTTCTGGATAAGATCTTCCCGAACAATTACCACCGTGACCCCTGCGGGCCCCAGGTTTTTCTGAGCCCCCGCATACAACACCCCAAAGCGACTCACATCCAGGGGTTCCGAAAGAATACAGCTTGAAATATCTGCCACCAGGGGAACATTCCCTGTATCGGGCAGGGTGGTCCAGCGGGTTCCTACAATGGTGTTGTTCAAGGTAATATGGTAGTAGGCGTCCTCTGGATCCGGAGCGGGAGCGGGAGGGATATAGGTGTAGGCCCGATCCTTCGAGGAAGCGGCAACCCGGACTTCCACATATTTGGAGGCCTCTTCTGCCGCCTTGGAGGCCCAAATACCCGTATCTACATAGGTGGCTTTCCGTTTTTTCCCATCCACCGGCGGAGCAAGATTCAGGGGGACCATGGCAAACTGGAGAGAAGCACCCCCCTGCAGAAAGAGTACCTTGTAATTGTTGGGAATGCCCATCAATTTTCGGAGCATTGCCTCTGCATGGTCGATGATAGGTTTAAAATCCTTTGAACGGTGACTCATTTCCATCACCGACTGACCGGTCCCCCGGGCATCGGTCATTTCTGCTGCGGCCCTCTGAAGCACCTCCAGGGGTAACATAGACGGCCCCGCCGAGAAGTTGTAGACCCGTTTCATATAGCCTCCTTAATCGCCCCTTGTTCAGCGGGCGTTCTATTCATTTTTCCCGGGAATCCCCGGCTCAGTTCCTTTTTTGCTGCTTAAGCGAGCCGCCAGGGCTCGCAGCCCATCTACCACGTACAGGTTTTCTACCGCCACCGTCGGCGGAACCGTTAACACCACCGGCGCAAAATTAAGAATGCCCCGGATTCCTGCGGCAACCAGTTTTTCTGCGCTCCTCTGGGCTTCCGAGGCAGGAACACAAAGCAGGGCCAGTTCAATCTGAAAACGGGAAATCACCTCCGCCATTTTATAGGTTGGATAGAGGGGAACCGGCGAGCGGAGTATCTCGATGCGGTTCACGCTTGAATCAAAACCTGCCACAAGGTGAAACCCTTCCTGCTCAAACCCTGTAAAATTGAGAAAGGCCGAGCCAAGCCGTCCGAGGCCCACAATACAAATCCGGCGTCCCTCCGTAAGCCCCAGGGTTTCCCGGATTACCTCTTTAAGCCGTCCCACCTCATAGCCGGCGGTTCCCGCAGAAATTCCTTCCAGATAGGAAATATCCTTCCGGACGGTGGCACTGGACCATCCGGTATAGTCTTCTATCTCGGAAGATGTGATAAATTGAACATCAAGCCGCTCCAGAAAGCGGAGCAAATGGAGAAGCCGCTCGATTGCAGGACCAGGAATTTGATTCATCCACATCACCACCTGTGATATTTTTCACAGAAACTATAGCAAAGGTTCTAAAAACTGTCAATTGTTTTTTTCTCGTAATTGGTTTATTATAATTCCATGGCCGTAAAACGATTCACCGCCCTGGATCTCATCGATATGGACCTGAAAGAGCACAACGCCTTGAATCTGCGGTGTATCGGTGGAAGAAAAGGGCTTTCTCGGGTCATCGATATCCCCGATCTGAACCGGCCAGGGCTTGCCCTCTCAGGCTTTTATGACTCCTTCGCCTATCAGCGAATCCAGATTTTCGGCCGAGGCGAGGTGGCCTATCTCCGAAAGCTCGCCTCAGAACACAAGACCGACACCATCCAGAAAATGTTTGAATACCCTATCCCCTGCTGTATTTTTACCCACAGTCTGCTTCCTGACTCGGGTTTCTTTGAAATTGCCGAAAAGGCCCAATGCCCTATTTTGCAAACCGATCTTCCTTCTTCTGAATTTTCGTCCCGCTTGCTTCGGGTGCTTTCTACTATCTTTGCTCCACAAAAAAGCATGCACGGCGTTCTGGTGGAAGTGTACGGCATTGGGGTACTCATATTGGGCGATTCGGGGGTTGGGAAAAGCGAGGCCGCCCTGGAATTAATCGAACGGGGACACCGTCTTGTGGCTGACGATGTGGTAGATATCCGCTGCGTCAACGGAAACATCCTTATGGGTTCGGGGGCTAATAAAATCATTGGCCATCATATGGAAATCCGGGGATTGGGCATCATCAATATTACCCATCTTTTTGGGGTAGGGGCGATCCGGGATAAGAAACAGATTCAACTAGTGGTAGAGCTGGAAGAATGGAACCCCGAAAAAATGTACGACCGACTGGGCACGACTGATCTTACAATAGATATCCTGGGAGTGAAGGTGCCCAAGCTAGAGATCCCCGTGAAACCGGGACGAAACATCCCCATCATTATAGAAACGGCGGCCATGAATGAACGCTTAAAGAAAATGGGGTATTATTCGGCAAAAGAGTTTAACCAGAACATCCTTAAATGGATTGAAAGTGATTCTGCCCGTTCAGTGTATTATGGGCAGGATGACTTTATTTGAAATATTTCGATATAACAATTAAGGAAAAATATCATGATAGAACAGATGGTCACCATCAAAAATCGAGCAGGGATTCACGCCCGACCGGCGGCTCTCCTGGTACAGACGGCAAACAAATATAAATCTAAAATTTACATAGAAAAAGACAACGATAGAGTGAATGGCAAATCTATTATGGGTATCATTACCCTTGGCGCAGGGTATAACACCAGTCTTAAAATCATTGCGGATGGGGAAGACGAACAAGAAGCCCTAGCAGCATTGATCCATTTGTTTGATTCAAAGTTTGAAGAAGAATAAACGGACGAGCCCTATGCGATGAGAAGGCTATCCCTTTCAAGAAACACGGTTTTTTCTCCTCTGGGCGCTTTTTTTATCTATGGATTACTCAGTATCGTCATACTTCTTTTTTGGAGCAGCTTTCTAACAGAAAATTTTACTGAAACAAAAAGCAATGACCTCTATTTCCTTGTTCTTATAGGGATTGAGGGGTGCATCATCGTTTTCTTAGGCATCATGCTTGCCGGATTCATGCGAGACATCCTTGGACAGCAAGCGGGTGCCGTGTTAAGACTGAAAATCTTTGCCTACTTTATGGCCAGTCTTCTTTCACTCATGATACCGGTTACTTTTATCCATACCACCACTATTCGTCAGATTCTGCGGACCTGGCAAGAGGCACAGCTTACCACTGCCCTGGAGGATGCCCAGTGGTTTTCTCTTGACGCCTACCAGTTTCGCCTTTTTTACCTTGAAAAGCTGGCCCAGGACCCTATTTTGCAAACCGCCCGGGCAGGGATCACCGAACTTTCGGAGATTCACGAAGACCTTTTGGGATTTCAGGAATTCACCTATGGGCCTCCAGGGGAGTGGAGAAGCTCCTTTTTCAAAGGAGAGTCCATCGCGTATCTCAGCATGCCCCCCAGCACAAAGAGTGGTTTCGTCCCCCGACGCCCAGAACAAAAGGAACCCTTCATTCGGTACACCATTAAAAAGGATACCAGGACCCTGTGGACTATCACCTTTTCGCTGGGCCCCCATTTTGATGAGCGAATCGAACGGCTTGATCGAGCCCAAGCTACTCTTACTACTATTCAGGCTTTTCAACAAAAATTACCTTCCTTCTTTTTTATCCTTTATGGGCTTTCCACGTTCCCCCTCTTTCTTCTTGCCACCATTGTGGCGGCAAACATAAGCGACCGCATAACCCAGCCCCTGGTTGCCCTTTCTCAGGCTGCCCATCAGGTTGCCGAAGGAGATCTTTCGGTTCGTCTGCTTGCCCATCCTAAAGACGAATTACGCGCTCTTATCGATGCCTTTAATCACATGATCCGGGAACTGGAAAAGGCCCAGCGGAAGGCCCTGGAAAACGAAAAGGTGAACCTCTGGCAGGACCTGGCCCAGCGGCTTGCCCACGAAATAAAAAATCCCCTTACCCCCATTCGGCTTTCAGCCGAACGGGTCCTCCGAAAATGGGAACAGAACCCTCAAGCCATTGGAGAGGTCCTTCAGGACTCTATGAAGGCTATCATTCGAGAAACCGATAACCTTACCTCCCTGTTAACCGAATTCCGGGCATTTTCTCGGTTACCTCCTCCACAACTGGAACGAATTGCCATCCAACCCCTGGTAGAAGAAGTAATGTGTATGTATCGAAATTCCTATCCTCAGATCAATTTTATAGTCCAGGTTCATCATCCTCAGATGGAAGTAAAGGCAGATCGAAAACAAATTCATCAAATTTTTAACAATTTATTTACCAACGCTATTGATGCGATGCAAGAAAAAGGGGAACTTTCTATCAGCCTCGACCTTGTCAAAAAGGAAGATTCTAGTTATTGTAGAATAAGCATTAAAGATACTGGTTGTGGCATAGCGGCAGAACATCAAAGCCACGTGTTTACCCCCTACTTTACCACAAAAACTGCCGGTACCGGTCTGGGTCTTTCGATTGTGGAACGAATAGTATATGAACACGGGGGGGCCATCTGGTTCCATTCTCGGGAGGGAAGTGGGACCACTTTCTATGTAGATTTACCCCTTTTTGAGGAATCGAGTCGCAAACGATGAATAGTATCCTTATTGTAGATGACGAGGCAGGTATTCGCACCACCCTTTCTTCTGTCCTGGAAGACGAAGGCTATCGGGTTACTACCGCCGAAGATGCCATAGAAGCCCTTCGTATCCTGGAAGAAGGGTCAATAGATCTGGTATTCCTTGATGTCCTGCTCCCCCGAATGGGAGGACTTGAGGCTCTTGGGACTATCAAAAAATCCTGGTCGGACATAGAAGTTATCATGATTTCCGGCCACGCCAATGTGGATATGGCGGTTCGGGCGGTAAAACAGGGGGCCTTTGATTTTCTTGAAAAACCCCTCTCGTTAGATAAAATTCTTACGGTAACCAAAAACGCCCTGGCCCTTAAAAAACTAAAGCACGAAAATCTCCAGCTAAAACAGCAACAAAAGATAGTCCTCCAGGACATCGTAGGGAACAGCGGGGCCCTTCAAAAGGTTAAAGAGCTAATCCATCAGGCAGCCAATACGGAGGCCCGGGTGCTTATCACAGGAGAAAATGGTACGGGAAAAGAACTCGTCGCCCGGGCCATTCACGGTCTTTCTAGCCGTCAGGGTGGGCCCTTTGTCACGGTGAACTGCGCGGCTATCCCGGAAACCCTCATAGAAAGCGAATTGTTTGGTCACGAGAAAGGGGCCTTTACCGATGCGATTTCCAGCCGCAAAGGGCGTTTTGAGCAGGCCCATGGGGGCACCCTCTTTTTGGATGAAATAGGGGACATGTCCCTGGCAGCCCAGGCGAAAGTGTTACGGGCTATTCAGGAACAAAAAATTGAACGATTAGGTGGAGAGGGCTCTATTACGGTAGACGTGCGGATCATCGCTGCCACCAACAAGGATCTCGAACAGGCCTGCAAAGAAGGAACCTTCCGGGAGGATCTGTTTTTCCGCCTAAACGTTATTCCCATCCATTTGCCTCCCCTGCGGGATCGGCCGGAGGATATTCCCCTTTTGCTCCATCATTTTTTAAAGGAACTTCACACCGCGCCACCACAACTGAGTTCAGAAGCGCTGGAAACGCTCCAAACCTATTCATGGCCAGGCAATATTCGGGAGCTTAAAAATTTTGCGGAACGGCTCGCCATCTTTTCTCATAAAGGGGTCCTCGGTAAAGAAGAAATTCTCTCGCTGTTACAACCCGCGGGACCTCAAAAAACACCGCAAAAAGAACTTATGGCGGCACCTCAAAACCGAGCTACTCTAGCAGAGGATCTCTTTTCCCTTCCTTACAATGAAGCGAAAGAGGCCTTTGAAAAACACTATTTAGAGTACCATCTTGCCCAAAATCAGTATATAATAGCAAAGACTGCTGAGGCCATTGGGATATATCCCAGTAATCTCCATGCAAAGATCAAAAAGCATGGTATAAGGACCGAGCCATGAAGGACCTGACCCAACGACAACAGGAAGTTCTCTCCTTCATCAGTGGTTTTACTGCAGAACATTCCTATCCCCCTACCATCAGGGAAATAGCGCAACACTTTTCGATTTCCGTAAAAGGAGCCTATGATCATCTTAATGCGTTAAAAAAGAAAGGGTTTCTGCGTCTTGAGGACAAACGATCCCGGACTATCGGAATTATTCAACCTCCCAAAGAGGAAGAGCCTCATACGGTGTGCCTTCCCATTCTGGGAACCGTTGCGGCGGGCAAGCCCATCCTGGCGGAAGAAAACTGGGAAGGGACGGTGGAAGTGCCCCGGAGCATGCTTAAAGCTCAGAAGGAATATTTTGCCCTCCAGGTGCGGGGGGACTCGATGATAGAAGCGGGAATCCTTGATGGAGACACGGCAATCATAGAGAAAAGCCCCATTGCCCACAATGGAGAAATTGTGGTTGCCCTGGTAGACGAAGCGGTAACACTTAAACGCTTTTTCAAAGAGGCCAATCGTATCCGTCTGCAACCCGAAAATCCCCATTTTTCTCCGATATACAGCCAGAATGTTCAGATTCTGGGACGACTGCATAGCATTATTCGTTATTATCACTAACAAATTAAGGCACAGGAATGGCTAAGGGAGAAGTATACATCTTTACGGGCCCCGAAATTGGAGAACGCCAGGAGGCGCTTAACGAACTACGAGCCCGTATTACCAAAAACACAGGCATGCCGCCGGAGGAGCAATCCTTTTATGTCGGCGAAACACCCATTGGGGATATTCTTTCAATCATTCGAAATGGCTCTCTTTTTTCAGAGGTTCGCCTGTTCGTTCTTAAGAATTGTGAGAATCTGAAAAAAAAAGAAGACGTCGAACCCCTTGTGAAATACTGCGAACACCCCCACGAGGATACCTACCTTGTTTTGCTATCCGACGAAATAAGCATCGATCGTAATATTGAAAACGCGGTAAGCCGGGATCATCGACGGGTTTTCTGGGAACTCTTTGAAAATCGTAAACACGAATGGGTCCAGACCTTCTTTCGGCGAGAGGGGTTTTCTATTGAGCCCGCCGCCATTGAAACCATTCTTGAACTGGTAGAAAACAATACGGACGCCCTCCGGCAGGAGTGTTCCCGCCTATGTCTCGTGCTCGATAAAAGTCATCCTATTACGGCAGAACAGGTAGAAAGTTACCTGACCCACAATAAAGAAGAATCGCCTTTTACCCTCTTTTCTCATCTTGCGCGGGGCAACCTAGTAAAAAGCCTTGAAACCCTGCACACCCTTTTAAACTCAAAGGAAAGTGTGCAGGCCCTGCTCGCCGGGCTTCTGTGGTGCTTTAGAAAACTGGAGAGTTATCTGGTCCTGGAACAACAGGGGCTTCTATCAGAGATGGAATTAAAAAAGATAGGCCTTGGTTCCCGTAAAGCCCAGGAAGATTACCGGCAGGCAAGCAGAACGTTTACCCTGGCTCAGGTGCATCATAGTATTGCATTGTTGGCCAAAACGGACGTGGAAATCCGTATGGCCGGTTCAGCCATGGAAAGCCTCTTGATGGAACTTTTGCTCTATAGCATACTTAAGTAGAATAGTAATAATCTCGCAAGGAGTCGATATGGCAGACAATAAGCACATACTCATTATCGGTGGAGGTTACGGAGGAATTGAAGCGGCCAAACGTCTTGCTAAGACCTTTAAAAAAGATACTCATGTCACTATTACCTTGATAGATAAACGGCCCTATCACACATTGATGACCGAACTCCACGAGGTGGCAGGCCACCGGGTGGAAGGAGATTCCGTTCGGGTACCCTATGCCAAGATATTCGGGGGTTCTAAGGTACAGGTGGTACTCGACACCATTGAATCTATCGATTTTACAAAGCAGGAAGCCCGTTCAAAAAGCGCGGTGTATACCTACGACTACCTTGTTCTGGGAACCGGAGCGGAGCCAGATTTCTTTGGCATCCCCGGTATCAAGGAAAATGCCCTTACCCTCTGGTCCTACGAAGATGCCGTTCGTATCCGGCACCATATTGAATCGACCTTCGAGCAGGCCGTTGCAATTCAGGATCCAGCACTGAGAAGAAAGATGCTTACCTTTGTAGTCGCAGGGGCCGGTTTTACGGGCATTGAAATGGCGGGGGAACTCCTGGAATGGCGGGATGTCATGTGCGCCAAATGGCTGGTTTCTCCCGAAGAGGTTCGTATTGTGGTCGTAGAGGCCCTTCCCACCATCCTTCCGATGCTGGAAGAGGATCTCCGAAAAAAGGTAGAGCGGTATCTCCAGAAAAAAAAGGTAGAGGTCCTTACCCAGACACCCATCGTAGGGGCCGATGCGGGTCTCGTAAAACTGCAAAATGGTTCTACCATCGAAACGGCAACGTTTATCTGGACCTGTGGGGTTCAGGGAAGCCAATTCGGCGGCGCCCTTGCATTAGAAAAGGGAAAACGCAACAGGATTCAGGTTACCCCTGAAATGAATGCGCCCCAGTATCCCAATGTGTTTCTGACAGGGGATATGGTGTGGTTCCTCGAGAACGAAAAACCCCTCCCCCAGGTAGTAGAAACGGCCCTTCAAACCGCAGACGTGGTGGCCCATAACATTGCAGCGGCTATCAAGGGGGGCGAAACAAAACAGTTCAAATCCAATTATCATGGTTTTATGGTTTCCGTGGGAAGCAAGTACGGCGTATCCAATGCGGGGGGCATCAAACTCTCGGGATTCTTTGCCATTGCCATGAAGCACCTTGTAAATCTCCATTATCTTTTTGGGGTAGCGGGAATAAACCAATGCTGGGAATACCTCAAACATGAATTTCTTAACATGGACAGTGGTCGTTCCATCCTCCGGGGTTTTGGGGCCTACAAAACCAGGGGTTACTGGATCCTTCCCCTCCGTCTTTGGCTAGGCCTTATGTGGGTGATGGAAGGGGTCAATAAAATAGGAGAAGGCTGGCTTGCCTGGAGTAGTGGAAGCAAATCATGGTGGATGTTCAGTCCCGGCGTTATCCAGGCGGGAGTAACCAAAGCCGCAGAGACCCTTCAGAATGGGGCAGCGGAGGCAGTTTCTGCCGCATCTGAAGCAGCAACCGAAGGGGCGGCCGCCGCCACGCAGGCAGTTGCCGAAGCAGTAAGTGCCGCATCCGATGCGGGAACCTGGGATGCCGCCGGTACCGCGGCGACCCAGGCGGCGGAGCAAACCGCAAAGGCCTTCGGGAAAATCTGGGATTTGAGTAAACCCATATTCGACGTTAATGGTCCCGTCGCAACCTGGTTTAGAACCACCTTAATGGATGGCATTGCGGCCCACATTCCTTTCCAGATTTTTCAGCTCATGGTAGTCCTTACGGAGATTGCCATTGGGTTAGCGCTGATGGGAGGGCTTTTTACCTGGCTGGCGGCGGCCGCATCCATTGCAATGTGTATCGTGTTCACCCTTTCAGGCATGTTTGCCTGGGACCAGGTGTGGTTTGTTTTTGCGGCGTTCTTAATGCTGGGTGGAGCAGGAAGGGCCTTTGGACTTGATTGTTGGGTAGTTCCCTTCTTTAAAAGAAGTGGTGGAACGGGATTCCCTTTGTACAGCGCCACCATCTGTATCTGGACAATCCGAGCCGCAAAACCACGTCCAAAAAATAAGTACCCCCTCGATGTTGTCTTTTTTTAAGAACTATCCGGCCCTGGCTGCGGATCTGCAGGTGGTCCAGGGCCGCATTCTCGAGGTCTGTAGCTCTTCCAATCCCTTAATCCAGGATGCGGTAAAGGTCCTCTTTGACAACCAGGGAAAGATGCTCCGCCCCGCCCTGCTCATCATCGGTTCCTGGTATGGGAAAGAGCCGAATCGGGAGAAAATTATCAACCTCTCTGCAGCCCTGGAACTGCTCCACGTGGCAACCCTCGTGCACGATGATGTCATTGATGATGCGCCACTGCGCCGAGGGAATCCCACGGTACATAGTCGCTTTGGTCAGAAAGACGCTGTTCTGGTGGGGGATTTCCTCTTGTCCCGCTGTTTTATCCTTGCATCAGAATACACTTCTCCTGAGAATGCCCGGTACATTGCCCGAGCCATGAGTGTGATTTGTTCTATGGAAATTGAACAGGACACCCATCGATTTCAGGCAAGTCTTTCTATCCGGTCGTACCTCCGCAAAATCATTGGAAAAACCACAATTCTTTTTGGTTCGGCCCTTTTTGTCGGGGCCAACGAAAGCAAGGCGCCTCGACGAATCCAGGAAATCTTAAGAAGAATTGGGTATAACCTCGGAATGGCCTTTCAAATTATTGATGATATCCTGGATTACACCGGCGATCCGGAGGTGATAAAAAAACCCCGCGGGAGCGACCTTCGTTCAGGGGTGGTAACCCTGCCCCTCATCCTGGCCCTGCATAAAGACAGGACGGGAAAACTTCATCAACTGGTGGCGCCTGGCCAGTTCGAAAGGGCCGACCCCCTCGAAATTATCGAACTTTGCGAAAAACTTGGCGGTATCGAAGAGGCCCGTAATGTGGCTCATTCCTATACCCAACGGGCCCTGTCCCTTATTGATACCCTTCCCCAAAACAGCCCTACCCCCATGCTGCGGGAACTCACCACCCAGCTCTTATACCGGAAGTATTAATTAAAAAAGGGGCTTTCAAAGGCCCCGGTGGGGCATCGTCTGTATCACCCTGGTATTTGAAAGAACGGTGCTGTGACAATTCCCCTCCATTTATTCAATCCTGTTCGTTGTATCGGAGGAGGCCCAGGGAGTATCACTCTGTTTACAGAAAAGGGTAGGCCCAGGGGGCTATGTACCTACCACAATCATTGCCTGTTTTTATTGAACAATGTCTTAGAAATATGCTAGGGTACTTCAATGCTACAGGTTTTTCTCATCGCCCTTGGTCTTTCGATGGATGCCTTCGCAGTTTCGGTATCTGCAGGAATATGCATCGCCCAGCTTCAGTGGCCCTACATTCTCCGAGGGGCCTTTTCGTTCGGTTTTTTTCAGTTTCTAATGCCCCTTATAGGATGGACCGCGGGCCTATATTTTCGAAATCAAATTCAAAACTATGACCATTGGGTGGCCTTTGCCCTTCTTGTCTTTATCGGGGGCAAGATGTTGCTAGAAAGTTTCGGAGAAAAAGATCCCTCTTGCCCGGATGACTCAGAAAATCAAATTAGGTCATCCCATGTGGATATCAGGGATATCCGCATTTTGTTGATGCTCTCCCTTGCCACAAGCGTCGATGCCCTGGCGGTGGGTCTTTCGTTTAGTTTCCTCGGCTATTCAATTGTGGATGCGGCTCTGCTTATCGGCCTTATTACCCTGGGGGTATGTCTTCTGGGCTTTGAATTCGGGAAACGACTCGGCCATCTTATCGAGAAACGGGCAGAACAATTGGGTGGTATCATTCTGGTAGGCATTGGGATTAAAATTCTTTTAGAACATCTCCTGAAGTAACTCATGAGAAGTGTTGGAGCCGAGGCCCCCGGCACGCCCTATGCTTGCCAGGTGAAAGTAAACAGCAACAGATTGCACATTAACAACCCTGTGACGCCAATACCCAGGGTAGGGGGAAACCCCTTCCTTTTCACGTAGATCAATCGGTAAAAAAGACGGCCCCCTTTCTTTACGTACCCTAAAAAGGGGCCCCGCATCTTCGATTCAGCGACTAAGATTTCACAGAACCTGATAGATACCACACTTCAAATAGAGGGACTCATCATATCCTACTAAAATAGGATGATCAAAGCTTTGATAACGGAATTCCACCAATCGAAGACGCCGATCCGCTTCGGCGGCGGCCATTTCTATCATCTCTTTAAATTTATCTTCCGTCATGGCCTGACTGCAGGAACAGGTAAACAAGAATCCCCCCCGTTTAAGCAACTGAAGGGCATGCCGATTAATGTCCCGATAACCCCGAAGCGCTCCGGCAAGGGCGGTCTTTGTTTTTGCGAAGGCCGGGGGATCTAACACGATACAATCAAATTGTCGACGTTCTTGAACAAGATTTCTGAGTACCTCAAAGACATCCCCTTCCAGGGTCTGAATCCGCTCGGAGACTCCATTTATCCGGGCATTGAGATGGAGCATCGCGAGGGCATCCTTTGACACATCCACCGCAAGCACATCCTGAGCTCCATAGCGGGCCGCGTGGATGCTAAAACCTCCCGTATGGCAACAGAGGTCCAGAACAGTTCCCCCTTTGACAAAGGGCTCAAGCCGGGCCCGGTTTTCCCGCTGATCCAGGAAGTGCCCCGTCTTTTGACCGCCCAACAGGTCTACCACAAAGGGGAACTGGTTTTCAAAAACGCAAATTCCCTTTTCCGGCCACGTTCCCTGTAAAAGCCCCGCCTGAGCGGTAAGACCTTCCAGGCTTCGAACCGGCGTATCGTCCCGCTCGATAATACCTTCCGCGTTTCCCAAAAGATTTTCCAGGGCTTCTAGCACGAGGGAACGTCGCTGGTCCATCCCGTAGGAAAGAAACTGCACCGCATACCACACGCCGGGGGGACCCAATTGTTCCTGCAGCGACTCGAAAGCAAGCGGGCGCCTTTGGGCACCGGCACTGCCTTCAAAGGCCTCCCCCGGTTTTCCTGCACCATCGTTTTTTGTGGTTTGTGCCCCATCGTACATCGATAGAACCTGTTCCAGGGGCCACCCCACAAAACGGTCCACAATAAGCCCTGGCAAGCCATCGGCCTCTCCAAAAACAAGACGGACCGACGTAATATCCAGGTCATACCAGCGACGACGCCATTCCAGGGCTTTCCGTAAACGGTGGATAAAAAACCCCCGGTCGATACCTTCCTTTGAAGGGCTATAGAGACGGGCAATAATCTTTGAATGGGGATTTGCCAGGGCCCGGCCCACATAGGTTTTGCGGGAGCTTTCCACATCTACCAGTTCCCCCGGCTCAAGAGAGGCAGGGTCCCCCTTTGGATCCACAATGGCGGCCACCTCATTATCAAATACCCACGGATGACCCCGCAAAAGACGATATTCTTCTCCCGCCTTTAGAATAATACGTTTCATTCTGTCCTCTTTTATTGCCCGGGGGCCTTCCGTCGCACAACCAATTCCTGCAGGGCCAGATTTTCTGCGGATACCGCTTCTTTCCTGATTTTTTCGTATATCCAGTATTGGGATCGAAACGGTTCTTCCGTGGCCCCCGCGAATGACGAGACAGGAAGCCACCTACCATCCCTTTGTAACCGATGAGCATGGGTGGTATCTCTAAAATAGGCAAAGAGAAAGCTCTTTACCTCTTCTTTTATATCCGCATCCACAATAGGAAAGAGTAATTCTATTCGTCGTTCCAGATTGCGCGGCATCCAATCCGCGCTCGAAAGGTAGACTTCCTCGGCCCCCCCATTCATAAAATACAGGATCCGGGCATGTTCGAGGTAGCGATCGATAACACTTACCACCTCAATAGTAGATGACAGGCCGGGCACGCCTGGCACGAGCATACAGATCCCCCGAACATTCAGCTGAATCTGAACCCCCGCCTGGCTTGCCCGATACAACGCTTCTATCACCTCTGGATCAGAGAGGGAATTCAATTTGGCGACAATTTTACCGGGATATCCCTGGCTTGCCCGTCTTGTTTCCCGGTCTATCAATTCTAAAAGTCGCTGTTTAAGGTTGATGGGGGCCACAGAAAAGAGTTTCATCGATTGAACGATAGAATATCCCGTAATCATGTTAAAAAACAGGGTCACATCCTGGGCATATTCTTCGTAAGCGGTAAGCAAGCCCACATCGGCATACAGGCGAGCGGTCTTATCATTATAGTTTCCCGTAGAAAGATGCACATACCGAACCATGGAATCCTCTTCCCGGCGCACAATAAGACATACCTTGGCATGCACCTTTAAACGGGCAAGGCCATACACCACGATGGCCCCCGCTTCTTCGAGCCGATTTGCCCAGGTGATATTCTGTTCTTCATCAAACCGGGCTTTAAGTTCCACTACGGCGGTAACGTGTTTACCATTCCGCGCTGCCTGCTCTAAGGCCCGAACTATTGGCGAATCCCCACTGGTACGGTACAGGGTAATCTTTATCGCCACCACCCGGGGATCCGTCGCCGCATCTTGCAGGAGCCGCACCACCGGATCAAAAGAATGGTAGGGATGATACAATAGGACATCCGATTGGCGAATTCGATCCCACAGGGGACCCTCTTCGGGGAGAGCCGGCGGCCAGTAATGATTCCAGCCTTCATATTTCAATTCTTCAAACCCCTTTACATGAATCAGGGGCATCAGGGCCGGTATATCGATGGGATGGGGAGTAACATAGATATCTTCATCTTCAAGGGCAAGGAGGTCCTGTACGATAGTACGTAACCTCGCACTGGTAGAGGAGCACACCATCCTCACAGGAGCAGACCGTTCCCGGTTCCGGAGCACCTCCGCCATAGCTTCGATAAAATCCTCATCCCGCTCTTCATCTACCGAGATATCCGCATCCCGGGTAATCCGAAACAGCATCGATTCCCGAATAGCATACCCCGGGAAAAGGAGGTGCCCCCAGCGGAGAAGCACCTCATCCAGCAAAGTACACTGGCGGACCCCCTCTTTACTGGAGGGGAGCCAGATAAGGCGCTCAATTCTTGAAGGAATCTGGACTATCACCGGGAGAGGTTCCGATGTTTCATCAGTCATGGCCGGACCATTTTCCGACGGTCCTGGCTTAGATGAGGCGGCCACAGTTTCCTGGGGGACCAGCAGAAAAGCTCCATGTAGTTTAAGATTTCCTATGGTGGGCACCTCTTCTCCTGCTTTTATTCTGAGGGGTGTTAGCGCAGGATACACTTGATTCATAAAGAGATGTTCCAGATACTGGGCCTGTTCCTCTGAGTAATCTTCGGCTCGAAGCAGTTCTAAGCCTGAGCGAGCAAGGTCGGGCAAAATCTCTTCCTGTAAACAGGCATATTGTCGTTCCACAATAGATTGGATTTTTTCCCTCGCCCGGCGCAATTGTTCTTCTATAGAAAGCCCCGAAATATCGGGCCCCGCCCCTGAACGCAGAGCCCGTTTTAGGGTCGCAATACGGATCATAAAAAATTCGTCAAAATTAGAGGAAACGATAATAAGATACTTGAGTCGCTCCAGCAGGGGCACATCCTTTCTTAAGGCTTCGTAGAGGACCCGTTCGTTAAAATCAATCCAGGATAAGTCCCGACTAAAAAAAACATTCTTCTCTTCCATAAAATTATTTTCCCTTTATATCCAGAAGTCCCGTATATCCATCCGTTGTATATAAAGAAAGGAGCCGTCCTTGCTCCCCTTCGCTTTCAGGCCAACAACACCCGGTACCCAAACACATCCATAAAAAGGTCCGCCTTTTCCTCTATTCCTATTCGTTCCATGGTTATGTCCTGTTCGTCAGAAAGCCGAATAAGGATCGTATCATCCCGGATTTCCAGGGTAAAGTCCCGGATCCGCTGGGCATGTCCCCGATCCAGGGCATCCGCAATCCGAAGGATGGCCGCCAATTTAAGCACCAGGATCCGCTCTTCTCGCTGAAGTGCCAGATAGGCAATATGGGTTGAATTAGGGGGAGCCTTACGGTGGTACCGTACCACATTAGAAATGATATTAAGTTCATCCTGGTGCAACCCAAAGATCTCTGAATTGGCAATAATGTACTGACTATGTTTATGGTGCCCCGAACTCCGGATAAACATGCCGATATCATGGAGCAGGGCCCCTATTTCCAGAAAGAGCCGGGAACGGCGCTCCAGCCCATGGATAGGCCGCAGTTCATCAAAAAGGCGAAGCGCAAGCATCCGCACATGACGGGCATGTTCTTCATCAAAACGGTATTTTCGACCCAGATTGATCGCCGAGGCAATAATCTGAGAAAAAAATTCTTCCTGCAGATCGCTTTCTATCCCGGAGGCCAGGGTAATCAACATTCCTTCCCGAATAGAAGCATTGGGAACGATCACCTCGGTGGCACTGGTTTGCTCAAGAAAAAGCTTGTACGTCAACAGCCCCGGGATAATACCTTCCGCTTCTGCATAGGGGATCCTGAGTTTTTGCACACATTCTTCTACCGAATAATTTTCGATCCGATCCACAAAATCGATGAACACCTGGCGATCAATAATCCAGCAGTTTTTATTTATCTCAAGACCAAAGCGATTCGCCACGAAACGAGCATCAGAACCGGCCACAATGAAGGTTCGTACATGCCGGAGGTCCATCTCTTTGGTAAGGGATTCACAGGTATTCAACACACATTCTGTCAGATACCGTTTAAGATAGTGGGGGGTTCCAAAGGATTGACGAACCTGCTGATCTATAAGAATGGTCCCCAGTCGCAAACTATGGGCCGCCACCATTTTTCCCCGGCGCAAGAGCATGAGTTCCGTAGAGCCCCCACCAACTTCGATGATCACCGAGTTGGATCGATTAAATTGAGGGCGATCGTGCCCCAGGGCCCATTTCACAGCCACGTACATGAGCCGGTTTTCTTCTATGCCTTCTACCACATTTATGGTAAAGCCGGTTTGTAAGAAAACCCGGTCAATAAACATATCCCGGTTCCGGGCTTCCCGAAGGGCGCTGGTAGCAATCACATGTACATCCCCATCTTTAATGCCCCAACCGTTTATAAGTTCCTTATAGCTTTTGAGAACCGCAATAGAATTCAAAAGGGTCTCTCGACTGATACTCCCATCGGTAAACACATCCCGTCCCAGGGAAACAGGCTTACTGGCCCGATCCACCACCTGCCATTGTCCATTCTTAAAGAGTTCTGCCACGAGTAAGCGAATACCGGTGGATCCAATTTCAATGATAGCCATAAGCCGATACGAAACACTTGCCATACGTTTAGTGTATAAAAAAGGGGGCCCTTCGTAAAAGCCCCCTTTCGGTTAAATTTTGATGAAAAACGGGGTCCCCACCACGCAAAAAAGCGCCCTTCTTTGCCGGTTCCTCTTCTTTTTACAATTTATCTATCAGCATCGAACATTTCCCTGAGGGGATCGGGAGGGTTTTTTTCTTCTTCCCTAAAATGTTGATAGTAAAATAATAAAGTTTTTCACTTTCCATGTGGATTTCCCAACCCCGACCACTTTTATTAGAAAGGATGGTGATCATATTTCGTTTTAAGGAAAGATTTTCTATTCCCATGATTTCCAGGTTGGGGATATACCAATCTACCGTTTTGCGGGGCAAAGAAATCTCGAGTCCAATAACATTTTCGATGGTAAGGCAAATGGTAGACAGGGCGGCAAAAGCAAGATAGTTAGGCCGGGGAAAAAAGGACTTCCCTTCCCACATGGCGGGCCCTTCCTTCTTGGGGAGATAGGCTTCCCAGAGATTCCCCTTGTGATGATTGCCATCGGGATTCATGGAATCCAGCACAAAATACAGATGCCGGATGCTACATTCCCGGGCAAGATCCCAGCGCTGATATTTCTGGAGCCCCTTTATCACCATAAAGGTAAGATAGGGGAACACGCTGCCCTGGTAACCATTTCCCCGTTCTTCAAAGGATGGCTCATTTAAAGCCACCGTGGGAAAGGGATGGGGACTCCCAAAAAAGGTGGGATCCGTAAGTTTTTCAATGAGCTTTTCCGCCTTATCGTCATTGGGTAATTCGGCTAGCAAGGGCCAATAGCCCGCGATGGTCTTTACTTTTATTCGCTGCTCATTCTTATCCAGATCATAATAAAACCCATCATCCCCATCCCACATAAGAGAATTGATCCGGGTCTTAAGCCCAAAGTACTGCCGCTTATACTGAAAGCTCGCCTCCTTATCATTCAAGATATCCGCCAGGGCCGACATGTACAGGGCATTTACCGCCATCATGGTATTAAAATCTACCAGGTAATAAGCTTCTTGACGGGGAGCATTTTCCATGAGGGTTGCCGACAGGGGTACGGCATACAAACCATTGGGTTGCTTAAACCGGCTATCGATCCATTCCATGTATCGATGGAGAATGGGGACCACTTCCTTAACTCGCTTTTTGTTAGCCGACTTGTGGTACAGGTTAAACTCGGCCCAGGCAAACAGGGGAAGCCCCAGGCCCTCGGGATTTTCAGGAGAAGTGACCGGCGTCCCCGTCATGATGTCATAGGCACAGCGGATTGCCCCCGACGGTTCTTGCCGTTCATAAAAGATATCAAGGGTGGGATGGGCCTGGAAAACCCGATTCGAATAGACCAGGAAAAAAGAGGAAAAAATGGCCTCATGCTGTTCCACCACCGTGCTTGAAGGGTAGGCAAAAAATTTTCCTTTAATCGGACTCTTTTCTACCTCCCGCCAGGAGTCCTGTATCCATGCCCAGGTTCTATCATAAATATCTACAAAATCCTGATCATAAAAATGAATTCTTGGAAAATCCCTTTTAAGCACAAATTCTCCCTTATACATAACCCTACAAAATTAGCCTATGCGGCCAGAAATGTCAAATATGGTATTGACAGGCCTAGAATGGGAACGCATAGTATTTTATCCACCTTAGAGAAGGAAGGGCGGGCGTGTTAAAATCTTACATTTTTTTAGAAGTCCGGGTATTGCTCCTTTCCGGAGTAAAGGCTTTCTGTCCTTGCACGTATCAAGCCGATGGGGTTCCCCAATCGTGTCCTGTTTGCCGGGGAGAAGCGGGGGCCATCCCCCAACTGAATCCTCTGGCAGCCCAAAAAGCATATACCATCGCACGTTCCTTGGGATGCACCCTTATCCCAGCGCCTCTGTACGAAAAAAACACCACCACCCCTGAGCTGCCCCCCACCTATCACCTCTCGCAACTGTCCCTGAAAATTGGGACCGATGGCTTCATGGATATAGTATTTCATCGTCGTAAAAAACGAATTCGGATCACTGAAATTCGCATCGAAGAAGACGCGGGCCGCCTGACCCATTCGGGCGGAGAAACCCGGATGGATTATTCCACCGCCGGGATGCCAAGCCTTCGGATCCGTACCGAAGCGGACTTTGAAATTGGAGAAGAAGCGGAGGTTTTTCTTTCCGATCTCCGTCGCCGAATTCAGTATCTGGAACTGATATCGGGGGTCCCCGTGGAAAGCGTGATCCGCTGTAACGCCCATGTGGCCCTCGCCCCGTACCCCGAGTATCCCCGTTCATTTGTTAAATTGCGCAACCTGAACTCCTTTAATTTTGTACGAAAGGCTATCAATGTAGAACTAAGCAGGCAAGAAGAGATTATCACCAATGGTGGCACGGTGCTTCCCGAAAGCCGTCTCTGGAATGAAACAAAGAACGCCACCGAATCTTTCCAGAAACGAAAGCAGGAAGCCAAAGCACGTTTCGTGGTCCTTGAAGGAATTCCCCCCTATACCCCGGGTCCGGAAGTTCTGCAGGTCCTGGAAAATCTTACCGTAGAACTTCCCGAAAGCAGACGGAATCGCTTTATAGAACAGTATGGGCTTTCCCTTCCTCTGGCAGAATTTATTTGTGACGAAAAAAGTCGGGCCGATTATTTTGAAGCGGTTACTGCCCTGGGAGTGGAGCCCCGGGACCTTGCCCAGTGGATGAGTTCGTACATCGTAAAAGAATTCCGCCGACTAGGAACCACACCCTTTGAATCGGCCCTTACCCCCGAGCGTTTAGCCAGCATTTTTAAAATGCTCCGAGAAAAACGGATTCACGGGGGCATAGCAAAACAGACCATTACGGCGGTTTTAGAAGAAAAAAAGGATCCCGAAATTATCATCGGCGAGCGAGGATGGGAACAGCTTACCGATAAAGAAATCATTAGCACTATTGTAGATAAGGTTATTCAGGATAATCCTCAGGAAGTCCGACGGGTCCGGGAAGGGGATGCACGGCCCATTCGGTTCCTAACGGGGCGCATCATGCGCGAATCGGGGGGGCTTGCGGAACCAACCCTTGTTAAGGAAATCCTCAAAGAAAAATTATCCGTTTCATTAGTGTACGTTCTTTCCATGGGTGGGGCCATTTCGGGAAAAACCAGCGAAGATGGCACCGTGGAAAGCGGAGACGAACGAATTCTACGAGAACTATTGAGTGATAAAATCAGGGACTCCCGCATCCGTTTTGAATCAATCCAAGTGGGACGTATCCTCTCAGAAGAGATAATCCCTTCCGACTGGGCGGCCCTTATTACAACCATTTCAGAACGAATCAATTCTGGGACCGCCAATGGGATAGTGGTGGCCCATGGGACCGATACCCTTCCCTATACGGCGGCCCTTTTGTACTGGCTCTTTGCGGATGCGGGAGTCCCGATTGTTCTGGCCGCATCTTCTACTTCGCCGGACCGCTCACCCGAAGCGGCCCAGACCATGGGAAAGGCTATTCAACTGGCCATGGAGAAAGAACGGGGGGTGTATGTGGTCTACGGCGGAACGGTCCTTTCGCCCCTCAACCTGAAGTTTGAACGAATTGGTTCCGATGGATTTCGCAACTGGAACATGCGGAGCCCCATTTTCAGTGGTTCCTCTCTGCTTACCGGGCCCCTTGAAGCCGATCAGTACGTTATTACCCAACTGCTGGAAGAAGCGGTTAATTCCATGTGTATTATCAAAATTTACCCTGGTCTTCGTTCAGATTATCTTACCGTACTGATGGACCAGGGGGTACGAACTTTCTTTTTGGAACTCTACGATACAGGTACTGCGGGTTTCCGGGAAGGGCCCTATTCTTTACGGCGAGCCCTTACTATCGGCCGAAAAAAGCAGGTTCGTTTTTATTGTACCAGTCAGCAGGAAGGGCTTGTCGATTTTTCAGGATACAGTACCTCCCGGGAGTTATGGAAAGAAGGCGCGGTTCCCATGGGAGCGTATACAACCGAGTCTGTGGTAGCCCGGTATCTTGCGGCAAGTATCATCGCTGACACCGACGAAGAACGGGCAGAACTGATGGAACAGGCGGGACCCGAACTCCTGTAACAAGACAGGCATTCTTCCCACTTCGCAGGACAGTCCTCCTCCTTTAGATCCTAGAGACAAAATCTTTCCAGAGGCAGCAATGTGGTGCAGGAATCAGGGCAAAAGCCCTTCTTCAATCACGGTCTCATCCAATGGGGCTGTCAAGCTCCAGCCATGAGAGGAGCGTAAAAGAAGGGCTCACCGGTTCTATCCGGCAACGATACAGACCTACATTATGGATCGGTAAAAGGGGAAACCAGGAACGATATCCAAAGGTCACCTTGACGAGCCATTGGAGCATTCCCCCATGGGTGATACAGATAAGGGCCCGAGGAAGAAGGGCCGCGGAAGAATCTTGAGAATCCGCCCCCACTTTTCCCTGCGCCACAGCGCTGAGGTGGGCCCACACCGCGAGGGCCCGGTTATAGAGGGAATCGATCTTTTCTGCCCCAGGCACCCCTTCCCAACTCATATGGCGAAATTGCTCCCATTGCTCCTTTTCTTCTTCCTTTATTCGGCGTATCTGTTGTCCCGTCCAGATTCCCACATCCAGTTCCATAAGGGCATCCAGCACCTCCGGCGGATTAAACCTACAGGTCTCAGAAATAATTTCCGCCGTTTGTCGGGCCCGAGCAAGGGGAGAGGTAAAAACCCGCACCCGTTCCGGCGTCTTATACCAGGGATACTTTTCAAAAGAAGCGGCCCGCCGACGGGCCTGTTCTCGACCTCGCTGAGTAAGAGAATAGTCGCGCCGTCCCTGAAAAATTCCCTCCTGGTTCCCTTCGCTTTCTCCATGCCGAATAAAAAGACACTCCACCGGTTCTAAAAGACCGGCAAACCAATGGCCATCTACCACCATTTGGGGCGAGGTAACACCTGAGGAATTCACCATTAGTTCCTTCAATTTCAATTTTAATAATAAATCCGAATATATTCGGTATTTGTCCGGTGTTTCATTTTCACAAGAAGGGTCTGTTCCGATTCTGAATAGGCCCATCCAGAAGAATCATAGCGTTCAAAACGGGGATCGGTACGATAATCGATGTTATACAGCTGAAGCTTCGTAAAGGACCTGATACCCCGAATAAGCATATAATGGGTTTCTCCTTCGGGAAAATTTACCGCTATGGAGAGTACATTCCCTTCGTAGCTGGCCCGCAGGCTCCCGCCACCAGTCCAGGCCCAGATTCCCCCTACAGGGAGCCCCGGGAAGGCAACCCGTCGTGGATAGTACACATCCTGATCCACCACATAGGGATAGAGACGGGCATACCGCAGTTGGCCCTCTCCTCCGCTCAGGGACATCTCTCCAGAAGCAGGAAGCAGAAACACGGCGGCTATAAAAGAACCTATCTTACTATTTTTTAATACGGAGGCTAAAATACTGGAACCTATATCTGACCATTCTCGCAAACCAGAACTATTTCCATAATTAACAAGGGCCTTGCCAAGGCGACAGTTAAAAAGGATGTCTATCTTTTTGTCCCTTTCGGCAAATACCATGTCAGTTCCCACTTTTACAAGAGCGCCGGCCACAACAAAACGGGCCTGATCAAGCAAGCGCTCGAAGGGATTTTCCCCTCCTGCTTCAAATAGAACACGATTCATATCACCATCAGCAAAGGTTTTCCAATCTACCCATCCTTCAAGAATTCCGCAAGCAAGGGGAAGAGTAATAGAGGGGGGATCTATACTTTTGGCAATGGTAGCCACATCAGAAAGAAGAGCCCGGTTCCCCCGCAGGGCAAGTTGATACACAACGCGCTCTTCTGATAAGAGGTCCGACGATTTTTCGTTTGCAAGCCGGGAAATTTTACTTAAATAGTCCCGTTCATAGGCTGAAAGGGAACGCAAACCTGCATCCAGACGTCCCAAGAATGCACTAGAACGGTAGGTCCTTGCAGTTCCTTCAAGAAACAGGGGCGATATGGTGGCAACCGCTTGCCGATATGTACCGCGTTGCACCGATTCGGTAACGTACGCCAGTACGGTATCCTCATCAGGATTTTCTCCCATCATCCGTTCCCACTGGGTCATCCAGCTATTTACTACCTGGCCCCGCAGGGCGTTAAAAAGATTTTTATCTATCCCTTCTGCTATCGTGAATTCTTGCGGATTAAATCCCTTTCGTTCCGGCAATACCCCATAAAGCGCCATTGGCTCACTTCGTCGAAGGCTCAGTAATCGCTTGCCATAGTCAACCGCTCCCCTGCTAAACACATAGGTTTTTTCACCCTGTTTCACCAGCATGGTGCCCCGTTCACCCGAAACGAGATGGGCTGAACGAATTACCCTAAAGGGGATACGAACCTCCGTATACCCTTCAGGTAAGGTCCCTTGAATAGAAAGAGAAGGAACTCCACTGGAATACACACTCTTAAATCGAATTTCTCCGCCCCTGGTAAGGCCGATTCGAACGTCATCCTCTCCAAGGGTCATGGTTGTTGCCACAAGATCCTGTAATTTTCCCTGTCCATCAAAGCCTTCAAAGCCCTGGTCGGGAAACAAAAGGAATTCTACTCCCCCAAAAACCACCTTTATTCCTTTTTCCAGGAAAAAGGAGACATTTTTGCCCGTCTTTTTCAGTTCCCCCAAGTCTCGATAGTTACCAGAGACCACCATGGCCCCCACCAGGTGAGTAAAGGAGGTATGTTTCACAAATTGAATGAACACAAGACTGATAAAAATGAGTATATAGAGACTGGTAATTCCCAGGACTCTTAAAAAAACATTTCGTTTCATTTATACTACCATCCCTTACTCTTTAAGTTTCACCACAATGTACCGACAAGCTAGTAAAAGGAATTAGTATGGCAGAAGCAAAGAAATTTCAAGACCAGCAAAATAAAGGGATACCCCAAAAAGTAAGAAACACTATGAGAGGTTGTTGCCCCGGCATACCTCTCATCATAATAACCCTCGGAGGGTTTGTTCTGTTTTCCTGCGGGACTACTCCTCCCGAGAGAATACCAGAAAAACCGGAGAAACCACCGGTAGAAGTTCCCAGGGGGCCCCGGAGTAGCAAGGAGGTCCTCCAGGATGTATACCAGGCTCTGGAAAAGGGAGATTTTAAAAAAGCCCTCGCCCTCTTTAAGGAGCTTCCCGAGGAAGAACAAAAAAGCAGGGATATCCAACTGCTACAGGCCAATATTCTTATCTCTGCCGCCCAGTATTCAGAAGCCCGCGAGGTTCTTTCTACCCTATTGAGCCAAAATGCTTCCGATCGGGATGCGCTATACAGTCTAGCGATGCTCGAACGAGCAACGGGAAACACCAAGGAAGAAAAGAATCGTTTAGAACAGATAGTTAAGGTAGATCCTGCCTTTGCAGCGGCCTACGCAGAACTGGGAAACCTCGCGTATGAAACCAAAACGTACAAACTGGCAGAGACCTACTATGATAAAGCCCTGAGCCTCGATCCGAAAAACGGAGATGCTTTGGTAGGGAAAGGACGGGTCCGTCGGTACTATCGAGACTACAAGGCCGCGGAAACAGCTTTCAATACGGCCATAGAGGCGTACCCCACCTGGTACAATCCGTTCTTAGAACGGGCCCGATTATACCGAGAAACGGGATTCCTTCTTGAAGCCCAGCGGGATATCGAAGTAGCGGAAAGGCTGTTACCCAACGACTACTGGATCCTCATGGATAAGGGAAATATTTTCCTCGACCAGGGCAAAAAGCAAGAAGCCCTCGCAGCCTATGAAAGGGCGGCATTCTTAAAACCGGATTATTTCTTAGCCTATGTGTACATTGCGGGAATAAAAGATGAATTTGATGACTATGCGGGTGCGGAAAGGGCATACGAAAAACTTGCCCAGTTAAAACCCGAGTATTATTTTGCCTTTGAGGGCCTTGGCATACTCCGCATGAGAGATGGTCGTTGGGAGCAGGCCCGGGATGCCTTCCTTGCGGCTTATAAACAGTCCCCTTCTCACACCAACTATGCTCTCCTGGGGGCCCTCTGCTGGTTACGATCCACAAATACAAAGGGGGCAAAGGAATTTCTGGCAACCCTTTTACCCACCATTCCCCGGGAATCGATTGAATGGTATATGGTTCGCCTGTACCATGACCAGAGTGGGGATACCGACATTGCCGTGCGCATTGATAAACAAACTAACCTCGACACAAAAGCCCGAATGCTCTATTATCTTGCCCAGTATTATGCAATCAAGGGGAACCATTCATTGGCCCAGAAATTCCACCTCATGGTACGCGAAATGAATCGCCGTAGTATTATAGAGTGGCGACTGAATGAATGGGCCCTGGGAGCATATGGATTGTAAAACGGGGAGCTCTAAGTAAAGGAATGCCACGGTATTCATAATGGCACGGGTAGCTTCTTTTGCAACTCTTTTACGGCTCATCGATACAGAAACAAATAAGGGCGCCATTCCGCTTATAATTCAACCCCATGACTTTCCCGATCATGATGCGGTGGCAAGCGCCTTTGGATTACAGCGGCTCTTAGAGGTTCACGGCTATGCCACCCAAATTCTCCATCGCGGAGAACTCCGCAGCCATTCTCTTGTATCGATGATTCACTCCTTTCACATTCCTTTGATCCAGATACAGAAAGAGAAACAGGAATCCATCACCGTAAATTCCCCCTGTATTATCATCGATGGAAGTCCTAATAACGCCAATGCCCGTCCCCTTACCAAAAATCTTCTTGGCGTGATAGATCACCACCCTAACCCGGGAATCCTCGGTTGTTCCTTTCAGGATATTCGCACCAGTTACGGAGCTTGTTCGAGTATTATTGCCGACTACTGGGATGAAGCAGGAACCGTTCCGGATCGGGATACCGCTACAACACTCTTGTTAGGTATCCAGATTGATACAGATTTCCTTTCCCGCCGGGTAAGTCCCGCGGACCTTAACGCCCATCACCGGCTTTTTTTCCGCGCAGACTGGCAATTTGCTACCCGCCTTGCCCGTTCTTCCCTTTCGATTCAAGATTTACCCACCTTTTCCCGGGCCATTCAACAGGCAAGAATCCAGCGGGGCCTTTTTTTTACGGTCCTTTCGGAAGATTGCAGCCAGGAGCTTATCTCCATCATGGCTGACTTTTTCTTGCGATTTAAAGAAATACGGCTCAGTGTAATCACAGAAACAGGCGGTGAAACCTGTCACATTTCAGTCCGGAGTCGGAGCCCCGAAATATCCGCTGCGGCGCTCATAAAACGAGCCCTGGCAGGAATCGGAGAAGGGGGGGGCCATGACCATATGGCAGGGGGAACAATCTATACTTCTCTTTACCCAGGAGAGGAACAATTATTCAAACGGTTTCTAGAGGCCCTGGAAACCATCGAGGAGAATCAATGAATCAAGAAACACAGGTAAAACTTATGTTGCAAGGTCGGGAATTCCTGTTGCTGGGAACTGCCCATGTTTCTCAGCAAAGCATTCAGGAAGTACGAGAAGCGATCGAAAGCTACCAACCAGATCAGGTATGTGTAGAACTTGACGAAGGCCGCTATCATGCCATGATGCATCCCGATCAATGGGCAGGACTCGATCTTATTAAAGTATTCAAAGAAGGGAAAGGTTTTCTCCTTTTAGCAAATCTTATTCTTTCAAGCTTTCAACGACGGCTCGGAGAACAGTTAGGAATAAAACCGGGAGATGAAATGCGGGCCGCCATCGAAGCAGCTCAAGAGAAGGGTATTCCCTTTTCCCTCTGCGATCGGGAAGTACAACAGACCCTGAAACGCGCCTGGGGTCGCTGTGGTTTCTGGAGCAAAAACAAGCTTTTGGCGAGCCTTATTGCCAGTGCTTTTACCAGTGAGAACCTGGAGGCAGAGGATATTGAACGGCTTAAACAACAAAACGAGCTAGGAGGTATGATGCAGGAACTCGCCGAATACCTTCCTGAAATTAAAGAAACCCTCATCGATGAGCGGGACCAGTATCTGGCGGCTAAGATTTGGGCAAGCCCCGGGAAAAAGGTGCTGGCCATCCTGGGGGCAGGACATCTTGCGGGAGTTCAAACCCATCTAGAAAAAATTGCACAGGGAAACAAATCCGTAGATATCGCAGAACTAGAACGGCTTCCACCCCCTGGCTGGAGTAGCAAAATACTCCCCTGGCTTATCCCTGCTGCAATCATTCTGCTCCTTCTTGCAGGGTTCTTCCGTTCTGGAACATCCGCCAGTCTTGATATGTTATTCCGCTGGCTCCTGTTAAATGGTTCCCTGGCCGCCCTAGGAACCGTCATTGCCCTTGGACACCCCCTGGCAGTACTCGTGTCTTTCGTGGGGGCCCCTATTGCCACGTTAAATCCCTTTATTGGGGTGGGACTTTTTTCCGGGGTCGTACAGGCGTTTCTTCGGCGGCCCCGGGTCCAGGACATGGAAAATTTACACCGGGACTTAGGGAGCCTTCGGGGTTTTTACCGCAATCGCATCAGCCGGGCCCTCCTGGTGTTTTTCCTTTCCTCCCTCGGCGGAGCCCTGGGGAATTTTATTGCCCTGCCGTATTTAGGAAGTCTTCTGTTCCGGTAAAAACCTGCAGAAAATGAAAACAGGCTAAGCATTCATAACGTTTCCAGAAACCCGGAGGTCGCTAAAAAAACTAACAACCAAGACTTCTGCAAAGCTGGCGGCCAGTAGAACCTGCTGACCGCCGATTTTTTATAAAGCTAGCAGCCAGCGAAAGCTGTGGGCGGCCGCTTTTATAAAGTTGGCTCCGGCAAAAGGTGTCGCTCGCTGATTTTACCAAACCGGCACATGGTAAAAGGTGTCGGCCACCGTATTTTTTATACAGGTAGAAAAAGGGGGCCTACACAATTCACCGCAAGGGTTCAGGTGGAGCGGCAGGGCGCCCACACCATTCACCGCGGGGGTTCAGCTGAAACGGCTCTTTACCGCAACCCCCGGCGGAGGGCTTCTTTGTAGAGGGCCCGTACAATGCCTTCCAATTCACCGGCCCCCACAAGACTCATAATCTGCTCCTGAAGGGGGAAATCCTTTCGTACAAGCCCTATATTCAGGTTGCGCACTAAAAGTTCCTTACCTCCCGGGCCCTCTATTTCCTGGAGGAACCAGCCCCCTTCAGCCCCCCCAAGGGTCCCATCGGAATTTACAAAGGACCAGCGGATACACACTTTGTTCTCCGCCGGAAAAGACTCTATCCGGTAATACATCTCATATTCAGAAGGATACACGTATCCCAGAATTTTTACCTCGTATCGGTGCCGAACCCTATATTCAGAGGGAGACCGCTCTAGCACCTGGATTTTTGCCAGACGAGGCATAAAACCTACCTGCCCTTCAAAATCCAAATAAACAGTAAGAAAGGCTTCCAGTGAAAGAGGGAGTCGAGCTTGGATATCCTGGTAGGTTTCTATCCAGGTAACTCCATTTACTTTTTCACGGGTTTTTAATTCAAATCGGAAGGCCTTTGCTTTTTCGGTAAGCTGTACCCCTTTTTCGGGGAAAGCCCAGGGGTCCTGAGGAAGCTGAAACGTAAAAGGGAGCACCGATTCAGCAAACCCAGGAATTCCACGGACAAAAATCAGAGAACAAAAAATGAAAATAAAAAAGTGTTTCCTCATATCTTTTTTATAGCACAAAAAAGGTAATTTTACCTTCTTTTTACCCATTGTTAACTCCTTCGCTTTTATTTTACAGCCCATCTTTTCATGATAGAGAACATATTCCGAGACCAGCGTCGCTGGCTTACCATTTTATAGGTTACTTTTATGAGTAACCTCCGGGAGGAATCCATGAAAAAGTCAAGATTATTTCAAAAGGGCATACTACTCGGTATGCTGTTTGTTTTTTCTTGTACCCACACAGAACCCCGTAATAAAGGGACCCATAATCAGGAAGGAAATTATCAAGGCGGGCCTTCGCCAGCCTTGGGGAATGGCACTCCTCCGGCCCCACCAGAAGGAGGTTTTTCAGGGACCAAGCCACCAGATGGGTTCGGCAAACAACCACCAATGGCACAAGGAAATCCGGGAGGTGCCCCCGGCACACCGGGCCCCATGCCACAGCAAATGGCAAACAAGAACACCATAATAAAACTTATAACAGCCGTTCTTACGGTTACTACAAAAGATTATTATCTCGAAAATACAACCATCACTTCATCAAAAGCAAATACCTCGGCCCTCTATTTTCGGAATAGCAGTAAGGGAATCCTCAGAAACCTGAACCTTCAGAAAATCGGGGGAAATACTACCTCTGAGGAGGGGAGTAATTTTTTTGGGTTAAACGCAGTGTTGTTAGGAACAGAGGAATCCGAAGTTCAGGTTGAAAATTCCCAGATTTTCAGCAATGCCGATGGGGCAAATGCAGTATTTGCCACCGGTATTGGCACCAAAATCTCCCTCAAAGGAGTTAAAGTTGAAACAACCATGAATTCTTCCCGCGGGGTAGATGCCACAGAAGGGGGGTATATTGAAGGAACTGGCCTTGTTATTTCAACCAGAGGTGCCCATAGTGCGGGTATCGCCACAGATCGGGGTAGGGGAATCATTCAGATAAGCGAATCGGTAGTAGAAACCCGTGGAGAAGGATCGCCGGGAATATATTCTACCGGTACTATCGAAGTGAAGAATTCTCGGCTCGTAGCCTATGGTTCAGAAGGAGCCGTGGTAGAAGGGAAGAATTCTATCAAGCTTGAGGAGGTAGAGCTTATAGGACACAAAAAAGCCGGCGTAATGCTGTATCAAAGTTTTTCTGGAGATGCGGAACAAGGTATTGCCCAATTCTCTATGATTGGGGGACAGTTAGAAGCAAAGGAAGGGCCCCTCTTTTATGTTACTAATACCGAAGCACAGGTATATCTGGAGAATGTACAACTAACAGGAACCTCTGGCATCCTTATCAAGGCAGGATCTGATCGGTGGGGGATCCCAGGTAAAAATGGAGGAAACGTCATCATGACTGTCAAGGATCAAGAAATGGAAGGTCTCATAATAGCAGAAAAGGGAAGTAGTATCCTTATAAGGCTTACCGGGAAAAGCCAGTTCAAAGGGTCCATCCAGGGGGCTGCTATAGATCTTGAAGCATCAAGCCTTTGGGAAGTTACCGGAGATTCGGAGGTACGCTATTTTGGATCCATCAATTCCCTCACGGATCTTCAATCTCGTATCCAAAATAAAGGATATACAATCAAGTATGATGCACTGGATACCCATAACAAATACCTTGCAGGCAAAACATACCAACTCGCTGGTGGTGGCACCTTAACACCTAACAAATAACAATTTTTGAGGGGACTGGTAAAAGGGATCGGCCCTTCAGTCCCCATTTTCCGCGGAATATCATGTCTGTCTACAAAACAATATGGGGATATATTTTTCTTGCCATTTCTTACCGGTCATGATAGGATGACTCTGTTTATAGAAACAGGAGGACTATTCATGGCTAGTATCGATAATAAACCCGTCAAGTCTATCCGGGTTGTTTTAGAAGAATCGGAAATGCCCCGCCAGTGGTACAATTTAGCCGCCGACTTTAAGACGCCCCTTTTACCGCCCCTCGGTCCAGATGGGAAACCGGTAAAACCCGAGATGATGGCCGCCATTTTCCCCATGAACTTAATAGAACAGGAAATGTCAACCCAACGCTGGATTGATATTCCTGAACCAATTCTGGAAATCCTCGCCCGCTGGCGCCCCAGCCCCCTCCACCGGGCGGTTGCCCTGGAACGAGTTCTGGGCACCCCTGCGCGGATTTATTTTAAAAACGAAAGCGTATCCCCTGCGGGAAGCCACAAACCAAACACCGCCGTCGCCCAGGCATACTATAACAAAGTGGCCGGTGTAAAACGGCTTACCACTGAAACAGGGGCAGGGCAATGGGGAAGCGCCCTTTCCTTTGCCTGTTCCCTTATGGGACTGGAATGCAAGGTCTACATGGTAAAGGTAAGCTTTGAACAAAAACCCTTCCGAAAGCTTATGATGCAAACCTGGGGCGGAGTCTGCATTCCCAGTCCCAGTCCTTTTACTGAAGCGGGTCGATCCATTCTGGCAAAGGATCCCGATTGTCCCGGCTCCCTCGCTATCGCTATCAGTGAAGCCGTAGAAGAAGCGGTAAGCGACAAAAGCGGCTCTACCAAGTATGCCCTCGGATCGGTTTTAAACCACGTGATGCTCCATCAGACCATCATTGGGCAGGAAGCTAAAAAACAACTGGCCAAGATCGGGGAACGCACACCAGACACGGTCATCGCCTGCGTGGGTGGGGGATCCAACTTTGCGGGGCTAGCTTTTCCTTTTGTCAAGGATAAGATAGAAGGAGCTAATATCAATATTATTGCCGTAGAACCCGCCTCGTGTCCCAGCCTAACAAAGGGCGTTTTCGCCTACGATCTTGGAGACATGTCAGGCATGACACCCCTTCTCCCGATGCATACCCTGGGGCACGAATTTATCGCCCCCGCCATCCACGCTGGAGGGCTCCGATATCATGGAATGGCCCCCTTAGTTTCTAAGGCGGTCCTCGAAGGCCTCGTAGAAGCCCGGGCGGTCCACCAGCTTGAATGCTATCAGGCAGCGATTACCTTTGCTCGCACCGAAGGGATTATTGCGGCCCCTGAATCGAGCCATGCCATTGCCATGGCAATCCGGGAGGCCCTTAAAGCCAAAGAGGAAGGGAAAGAACGGGTAATCCTTTTTAACCTTTCTGGACATGGCCTCATGGACTTAGCAGGATACGACAAGTATTTGAGCGGCCAATTACAGGATTATGAGTTTACCAACGAAGAATTACAGGAATCCCTAAAGTGTATAGCAGGATTCCCTAAACCAGAAGAGGTACGACTGTAGGAGCAGGGGATGCCCTCATCACCCTATGAGGGTATCGCCAGGCCCGGAGGAGAACAGCCTTTCTCCCTTCCTGACCGGGATCTGCGACGGGAAGGGCTTCTTGTCGCAGAGGGACGACTCCTGGTAGAACGGGTTTTGGAACGATACCAAAGGGACAGGGCCCCCAGAGAATGGGGCCCCATCGCTTTGTATTGCATCCCTTCGGCAGAAGAGGAGGCTCGGCGGCTGGTGTCGGGGAAGGGGATTCCCCCTCAGGCGTGCCCGATTATTGTCCTTTCTGAACAGGAACTCAGTACAGCCACAGGCTATCCCTTTCATCGGGGAATGCTCCTTTTGGCCCGGCGGCCCGCTATTGCCTCCCTTGAAACGGAAAGAGATCTCCCTCCACAGGCCCAGCGGCTGGTATACCTGCCCCATACCATTGATGCGGAAAATCTCGGCACCATAACCCGTACCGCCGCCGCCCTGGGATGGGATGGCCTTTTACTGGGCCCCTCAGGAGCAGATCCTCTGGGCCGCCGGGCCCTCCGTTGCTCCATGGGGGCAACCCTTGTCCTTCCCATCTGGTATGTATCGGAGCCTTCAAGACTTTCTTTCTTTAGTCAAGCGGACTGGTCCATAATCGGCGCATCCCTTGAAGAAAGCGCCCTTCTTCCTTCGGACCTACAAGGGTTACCTCGCCTTATCCTTGTACTGGGGAACGAACGCCATGGACTCCCGCCCGATATTCGCTCCCTTTGTCAGGGGGTAGTCGCTATTCCACAGAAACGGACCCTTCTAGAGGGAATAGACTCCCTTAATGTAGCGGCTGCCGCAGCAATTCTCCTGTGGGAAGGAATCAAAAAAGAGTAAAAATTCAGAAAAGAGGAACTTTACAGTTCCTCGATTACGGAGATTTGATTAATAAATAAATTCGCTACGCCAGCTTACAAAGACATCCCGACAAATTTTTATAAAACTCCGTGGCCGTTCCTGGGTTACCCCTCCGGTTAAACACAGATCCGACTCCAGACAGAGGGCATCTTCATCATCAATATACGAACGGGAAAATTTATGGTCCCGGTTCCAGGCGTTTACCTCTTCCACTGAAACATCTACATCACTAAAAGCCACATAAAAAAGAATTACCGTATTATCATCTTCTAAAAAGAGGTACGTTTTATACCCGTCCTGTTTCCAGAGGATATCTCCATCCTCATCAAGCTGGACCGCATACCCTTCATTTTTCATGAAGTCCATAAGCTGTTCTTTAGTGGTACTCGAAATTATCGAGCCATACTTGGTACTCTGAGCCACTACCAAACTAAGAGAAAACACAGCCATCAATACCACCATCACCCACCGCTTATTCATTTTCTCTCCTCCATCCTACGTTGATTAAACAAGAAGATTCTTGTTTGATTAAATTTTAATTGCAGGTACCCCGCAATGCAACTTCTACGGCTTTAAGAAGTTCTTCTACCGTAAACGGCTTAGATAAAATACAGTGGGCCCCAAACTGGAGAGCCAGGTGTTTAAAAGGACTCGTATCGGTTCGGACCTTCCCTGACATAATAATAACCGGGATACCTGGGTGTTTTTCTTTGAGTTCCATAAGGAACTCCATGCCCCCCTGACCCGGAAGAATGATATCCAGCAAAATAAGATCTATTGGTTGAGTTTCAAGAATATGATAGGCCTCGGAGGTTGTCTGAGCCCGATAGGTGGTGTAATTTTTTTTAGCTAAAATAGCCTCTACCACTTCTAAAATAGTGGTATCGTCATCTATAACCAGTACGGAACTCATGAAGCCCTCCTCCTGCGGTTGTTCACCGACGGCCCTGGGTAAAAATATATAGCAATCGTTCCAGATCTTCCATCGAATAATATTCTATTTTAACAGCACCTCTTTTTAGATCTCCCTGAATAGAGACCTTCGTCCCTAAAGCATCAATAAGTCGTTGCTCTATAGCAGCAAGCTCGGGATCCCGGGATTGTCCTTCTTGTTTTTTTCCCGCCGTTCCGGAAAGATTTTTGGGCTGTGCCGCTCTGCTCCCCCGGTTTAACTCCTGGGCAAGTCTTTCTGCCTCCCGCACCGAAAGGCCCTTTTCCACTATTTTTTCATAGAGGACCCGCTGATCCGCAGGATTGATTACCGAAAGGATCGCCCGACCGTGACCGCTGGTCAGAACCCCTGTGGCAAGAGCCTGTTGCATATCCTCCGGCAATTTGAGGAGCCGCAACGCATTGGCCACGGTGGAACGATTCTTACCAACCCGGTTTGCAACCTCATCCTGAGAAAGCCCCGTTATTTCCATCAGTTTTTTGTACGCCAGGGCTTCTTCAATAGGGTTAAGATCCGAACGCTGAACATTTTCTACCAGGGCAACTTCAAGGCGTCGTTCATCAGAGTAATTTCTGACAATCACCGGGACATCCCGCAGCCCCACAAGGCGGGCAGCCCGTAAGCGCCGCTCACCGGCCACGAGGAGATAGTTTCCCTCAGGGGTTTGCTCTACAATCAGGGGCTGGATAATGCCGTGTTCCCGGATGGAAGCCGCCAGTTCCTGCAACGCTTCTTCATCAAACACCTTTCGAGGCTGGCCAGGATTCGCCTGTATTTTTTCTATCGGGACGCGAACTTCACCGCCCTCACCAGTAAGGGACCGGGATACACCTGTCTCTTGTTTTGGCTCTTCTTCCAAAGCCAACAGGGCATCGAGCCCTTTCCCCAGACCATGCTTAACAGCCACGGGCCAGTACCTCCTCGGCTAAACTTTTATAACTGCGGGCACCCACACACAGGGCATCATACTGGGAAATCGGGAGCCCATGGGAGGGGGCCTCCGACAATCGGACATTCCGGGGAATAATGGTCCTGAAAACGCGATCCTTAAAATAACCCGTCACCTGTTTTACTACATCCTGGGCCAATTTTGTTCGAGAGTCATACATCGTAAAAAAGATACCCCCAATTTCAAGGTGAGGGTTAATGGATTTCTGGATCCGCTTAATAGTCTGCAAAAGCAGAGAGAGCCCTTCGAGGGCAAAATATTCACACTGAAGGGGGATAAGTACCGAATCGGCGGCAACCATTCCATTCAGGGTAAGAATACCCAGCGAAGGAGGGCAATCGATCAAAATGAAATCATACTTTTCCCGCACCGGCTCCAGGGCTCGTTTTAAGAAAAAGTCCCGCCCTTCCTGATCCACCAGTTCAATGGCCGCCCCAGAAAGATTAATAGAAGAAGGGATCACATACAAATTTCGGACAATGGTTTCCTGAATCACCTGGTCAATAGGAGCGGTCCCCGAAATAAGTTCATACACACCGGGCTTGGATCCATCAGCCCCGATGCCACTCGTCAGATTCGCCTGAGAATCAAAATCCACGAGGAGCACCCTTTTCTCTGCCTCCGCAAGATAGGCCCCAATATTGATAGCCGAGGTCGTTTTCCCAACGCCCCCTTTTTGATTCACAAATACGTAGGTCTTTCCCATTATGGCCTTAAGTATATCATACAAATACCATCCAATGCTATTGAATTACTCTAGACATGCGGGTATTCTTTGAAAGAGGAAAGGAGCATGATACACGCTATAGGAAATAAAAGGCCCCACATAGCAGAAGATGTGTTTATCGCCTGGAATGCAGAAGTGGCGGGAGAGGTATCCCTTGGAGCGGGAGCCTCAGTATGGTTCTCCGCCACCCTGCGGGGAGATATCGCTCCAATCATCGTAGGAGAAGGGAGCAACATTCAGGACGGAAGTACCATTCATGTGGATACAAACATTCCCTGCATTATTGGGAAGGGCGTTACCATTGGACATGGGTGTATTCTTCATTCGTGCACGATTGAAGACGGTTCTCTTATTGGTATGGGGGCGATTATCCTGAACGGCGCAAAAATAGGGCCCCAGTCTATGGTGGGAGCTGGCGCCCTGGTTACCCCAGGGAAAGAGTTCCCCCCTCGGTCCTTAATTCTTGGGGCCCCCGCAAAGGTCGTACGGGAATTATCGGAAGAAGAAATAGCAAACATCCAGGAAAATGCCCGTCACTACCAAGAGCTGGCCCAAGAGGCAAAACATTCGTACACAGAAATTTGAGGTTTCCATGAAGCTTGGAGATATAGTAGAACACTTACCCGCCCACGTGGTATATCGGTGCAGCCGATTCAACGAAATAGAAATTGAACATGTTGTCGCGAGCGACCTCATGAGTGATGTCCTGGTTCTGGACTACGATAATATTCTCCTCGTTACATCCCTCGCAAGCGAACAGACTATGCGGACCGCCGATATCATCGGGGCCCGGGGAGTTTTGCTCGTGAATGATAAGAATCCCCAGCCTGCCATGAAGAAACTGGCCGAAGAACAGGATATCACCCTTCTTTCCACCCCCCTTTCAATGTTCGAAGCTTGCTGTAGCCTCGGGAAACTCATGGGAGGAGCCTGGTATGACAAACATTAAACTCATCGCCTTAGATCTGGATGATACCCTTTTGCGAGAGGACCTTACGATTTCTCACTATAGCCGGAGTGTCATAAAACAGCTCGAAAAGCGGGGTGTGACGGTAGTGCTTGCCTCAGGCCGTTCGCCTCAAGCCCTCCAAAAATATGCCCATTTCCTGGAAATGAATAAACGGCCAGGGTATCTCATTTGCAACAATGGAACCACGGTTACAGAAAGCCACACGGGGAACATCGTGTATCAGGTGCTGCTCCCCTTAGAACCGGCCCTCAAAGTGTATGATCTTGTCGATGCAGAGGGACTGCCGATTCAGATTTACGAAGATGATGTGATTTTTGTTTCCCGCCGCAATGAGTACGCCGATCAGGATGTAAAACTCACGGGACTGCGACAGGTGGTGGTTCAAAATTTCCGCTCCCTCCTTGCGCAAGGGGCCACCAAGATGGTTATCCCTGGAGATCCCATGTTGCTTAAACCCTTAGAAATAATTTTAAAAACCTATCTGGGAGATGAGGTTACCATTTTTACCAGTAAGCCCTATTTTCTGGAAATTCTCCCGCCCTGCAGCGGAAAAGGGGAAGCCCTCGCTATAGTAGCCCAGCGCATGGGACTTAGTCCCCATGAGGTAATGGCCTTTGGGGATTCTATGAACGACGAATCCATGCTCCGGTGGGCCACCTATGGGGTGGCAATGAAAAATAGTCAGCCCGCTATTCTGGAACTGGCTCCCTACGTTACCGAATTCACCAATGAAGAAGATGGGGTAGCGCGGTTTCTAGAAAAACATCTTCTTCGGAAGGAGCCCCTTCTCCCTTCCATCTCACAGAGGAACAGGGGTCCCATCGTGACGGCGGAGGGGCAGATTTCATCACCAAGGCGCCCGCAGCCTTCTACTCAGGAGGATAATCCCCATGCAGGATGATATCCCCATCAACACGGTGGATTCCCCTTCGGTAGTACTGGAGCTTATTTTCAAATTAAAAATAAAGGATGTCATGACCACCGCCCTCATTACCGCAAAAAAAGAGGACACCCTGCGGCACATTCAAGCCTTGATGCGGGAAAACTACATTACCGGTGTTCCTATCGCAGATGACCGACGACTTTTAGGTATTGTCTCCATAGACGACATCGTGACGGCCCTCGACAAAGGCTACATTGATGACCGGGCCGAAAATCGGATGACCCGAAACGTGATTGTCCTCGAGGATGACATGCCCCTTTCCTTTGCTATTTCATACCTCAATAAATACCGATACGGTCGTTTCCCGGTGTTAAATAAAAACCGAGAGCTGGTCGGTATTATCACTTCAAAGGATGTGATCCGGGCTCTGTTAGTGGAAATGAACCGGGAGGTCCTCAGGCTTGAAAAAATTCACAAACAGGAAAATAAGGGGCCTTCTACCGCCAAAGAACTGACCTTTCCTACCACCCGTTACGACTTTGAACGGGCAGGCCATGCCTCTACCGAAATTAAAAAGGCTCTGAAACAGCTGAACCTGGATCCCAAAATCATTCGCCGCATCGCCATTGCAAGTTATGAACTTGAAATAAATCAGGTGGTTCACTCCTATGGTGGCACCATCTCCTGTTCCATTCTTCCCGACCGGGTAATCATCACCGCCACCGATACGGGACCGGGAATCGAAAATATCGAACTGGCATTGCAGGAGGGCTGGTCCACCGCCAACGAATGGATCCGGTCCCTTGGCTTTGGGGCGGGCATGGGTCTAGCAAACACCAAGCGGGTCTCCGATGAATTTTCGATCCAATCTACCGTAGGAGAAGGAACCACCGTTGTTTCGGTGGTATATTTAAATTCCCATAAAAACGATGAGGACCCATTATGAACATCCGTGACATTGTAGAACCCCTCGGCGCTACCATAGTGCAAGGCCAGTTTGAAGATCGGAATATACAGGGGGCTTATACATCGGACCTTTTATCTGATGTGATGGCCAACGCCAAGGAAGGGGGAGCCCTCATTACCATCCAGGCCCATAAAAATACGGTAGCCGTGGCAAGCCTCGTAAACATCTCGGTAATTATCGTCTGCAATAACCGTCCCATCCCCGAAGACATGATAGAAGCCGCCCGGGAAGAGGGGATAGCCATTCTTCAAACAAAGGAAAATCAATTTATTACTTCTGGGCGCTTGTATACCTTACTGGGACTCCATGAAAAGAACTAAAGCAAAAGGGGAAGAAGGCCCAGAATTGAGGGCCGCCTTCACAAAGCTGGCTTTCCGGTCGTCGGGGCACTGACGTAAGGATTGGGCCAGCCCTCGTTTCTGGACATACAGTGCTGATATTAAGGATGTACCATGCGGGCAGATTTACATAACCACTCATGCCTTTCTCCCTGTGCATCCCTTGAGATGTCTCCCCGCCGATTGGTGATCGAGGCATCCCGAAAGGGCATCACCATTCTAGCCCTCACGGACCATAACAGCACGAAAAATTGTCCCGCCTTTGAAAAACTGTGCTATGAAGCAAAGATTGTCCCCATTTTTGGTCTAGAAGCCTGCACGCGGGAAGAAGTACACATCCTGTGTCTTTTTACTGACCTTGATGCCGCCATGAACTTTGGCGACCACTGCTACCGGCTCCTTCCGCCGATCCCCCATAACCCAGAACAACTTGGGGACCAGGTTGTGGTAAATGAAGATGAGGAGATTCTGGAAGAAGTGGGGTATTACCTTGGCTCTGCCCTGGATCTTGGGGTTGATGAAATCGGCCCCCTTGTAGAAAGTGCTGGGGGTATGGTTATTCCGGCCCACATCGACCGACCGGCCTTTTCTATGATAAGCCAGCTGGGTTTTGTAGTAGACGGCCCCTGGGCTGCCCTTGAGTGTATCCGCATCCCACCGGCCTATCCGACCGGCTCATATCCTCTTATCACGGGGTCCGATGCTCATTACGTAGAACACATTGGCCGCCGTTCCTTCGAGCTAGCTGTCCGGACCCAGGAGGAAAAAACCCCTGATAAGCCCGATGAACGCCTTGCGTGGCTCAAAGCATGCTTGGAATCACACAAATAAAAAGACAAAAGATATATTCAAATTTCCTACCACCGGCTCTACCACACATCCTCATCGTGTGAAGTGGTGGTCATGGCAGGGGGGACCACCGTTTTAGAAAGAATCCCGGGAAAGGGGCCTGCCAATGCGAATCCCTTCGCCAAGGTACTCGGTTACCTTACCTTCAATCAGGATTTGCACCTGTTTCACCGTAGGGAATTCGGTGGCGGTCCACACGATTTGTTTAAGTTGCCCCAGGTACCCTTCGGTACCATAGGGATTAAATAAAAATTCCTCGCTGAAATTAAGGTAGGCAATTCCATCTTTAACGAGAGCCGAATACAGGCGAGTGCCTGGCGGGATAAGCGAGGTATAGCCTTTTTGCTTCTCGGTCACCGTAGGCCCCTTCAGAAGACTTGCAATCGCATCCGCCAGAGGGGTGTCGCTAGAAGGAAGACTTCGTTCCACCGACACCCTTGTCACCGTACCATCTTCTTCTACCCGTACTAAATAGAGACGACGAATTCGGGGAGCCGGTTTCTCTGGCGGCGCCGACGGGGAAGTCCCTTTGGGAGATACCACCGTCGTAGGCGAGGTCTTCTCAGGCGAAACGGTTTTGGTCGGTTTTCCTGATACGGATTCATCGGTTTGTGTGGAAGGAAGTTTCCCTGAAGGCGAGCTTTCAACAGGCATAGGGGAACCCTTTTGTTTACCCCCTTCTGAGGAAGAAGGTGTTTTTTCAGATCCGGAAGGACCCGTTTTAGGAGATGCCGGTGCCGGCTCTTCCGGCGTTTGGGAACCATTCTTTCCTGCCTGGCCTTCCGGAGAAAGAGTAGTGGAGTCCTTTTTCTGGGCCTCCGGAGAGGGATTCTGCAACAACGCATCGGGCTGTTTCTGAGGTACTGCGCCGGGCCCCTGACTACCAGGGCCTTGCTGAGGGAAGACTTTTTGCCAGAAATTCATTTTTTCAAGGGTTTGGCTAACCCGTTCCCTGTTCAACAGAAAAAGCCCTACCACTAGGAGGATAAAAAACAACCAGAATAAACACCCTAAGAGGGGAGCTTTCCCTTTTTTCCTTTTTTTAGCAGAACCCCGTGGCATGCCTTGTATGATACGGGTATTTTTCCTGGCGGTCAACGGGAATTGCCATCTTTACCGTTTACCAAACCCTTACCTCTATCTTATACTGAAAGATGTGAATGTACTTTCGTTGCTTGGACGGGTCGTCATAGAAAAGGTTTCTGGTTTTTTATACGCTCTAGGTTTTACAGGTCGATTATTGCGGGAAACCTTTTTTTTCTTCCGACGTCGTCAGGTAGCCTTTAAAGTTCTGGTAATGCAAATTCTCTTTACGGGGGTAGAAGCCCTCGGGATTTCTACGGTCCTGGCGATCGGTATTGGGGCTACCATCAATATTATTGGTTCTTCTATATTGCCCCAATTTGGACAGGGGCAGCTTATGTATACCCTGCTCATCGCTATCATTACCAGGGAACTGGGGCCCCTGTTAACTGCCTTTATTATCACCGCTCGGTCAGGCACTGCAATTGCCACCGAACTGGGAGGGATGGTCGTTTCCCATGAGATAGAAGCTTATATCTCGGTAGGAATAGACCCCATATCATATTTGGCGGTTCCCCGTTTTCTGGGTGTTACCCTTTCTTCTTTTTTTCTTAATATCTACTTTAATGTATTTGGGTTATTGGGTTCCTACATTGTACTTAGCTATCTGCGGCCCATTCCTTTTTCTGAATACTACGGAGGTCTTATGGATGCCTTCAGAGCAATCGATATAGGAACGGGGCTCACTAAAAGTCTTGTCTTCGGGGCCCTTATTTCTATCATTGCCACCTATCAGGGCTTTTCGGTACAACGGGCATCCACTGAAGTCCCCCAGGCAGGAATCCGGGCAGTAAGTTATTCTCTCATTGCCCTGGTTATCGCAGACGGTATTCTTACCATCATCTCGTATCAGCTATGAACACTATCATTGAAGCTCAGCGAATCAGCGTAACCCTTGCTCAATTTCCGGTTCTTACCGATGTTTCTCTTTCTCTTCCTGAAGGAATGAGTACCATTATCATCGGCAAGGCTGGCTCAGGGAAAAGTACCCTCCTTAAAACCCTGGCAGGTCTGGTTGTTCCTGACCAAGGAAAGGTTCTGTATCGGGGAATTGATATTGGGAAAGCATCCCTTACAGAAGAACGACACTTCCGCAGCGAAAGTGCCTTTGTTTTTCAGGATGCCGCCCTGTGGGCAAATCAGAGTATTTACAATAATTTGATGATTCCCCTATCTATCCATTTTCCTTCTTTGAGCAAAAATGAAATCGACAGTCGCATTCGGGAGATAGTTCAGCGGGTTGGGTATAATGAAAGCTTGGCCTACCGACCAGCGGACCTTTCCATGGGGGAACAAAAATTGATATCCCTGGCCCGGGCACTCATCTATGAACCTTCTGTACTTTTTCTGGATGAACCGACTTCCTCGCTGGACATGGAATCATCCCAGCATATCACGAACATCCTTTTAGAAGAAAAAAAGAAGGGAACCACCATCGTCGCGGTAAGTCACGACAATCGCCTTATTTCCCGCCTGGCCGATTATGTCTGTGTGGTATTCAATGGGGGTATCGCTGACTTTAATACCCTGGAAAACATTGCTCCCCGGCTTGGGAAAGACATCCAGCGATTACTTCGTTCAAAAGGTCAGGAACAGGCCTCTCTTGACGAGACAAGCCGGGACATCTACAGTTAAAAGAGCATGAAATTCCGGATTAAATACGCCGACCAGATTGTGGGCCTCTTTGTTATTCTTGCGGGGCTTCTCCTCGTGTTTATTCTTATCCTCGCAGGTGGGAAGCAACGCTGGTTCTCCCGGGACTATCGGTTTACTTCTCAATTTAATTCGGGAAGCGGCATTCCTGTAGGAACCCCCATTCTTTATAAAGGATTCCAGATAGGAAGAATAGAAAGGATACGTCTTAACCAGATGAATACGGTGGATGTGTCCCTCATTATTTATCAGGAATATCGGGATAGGGTTACGGAAAATTCTCTCCTTGAACTCGTCACAAGCCCTATCGGTTTAGGGAATCAGCTCCTTTTTTATCCGGGCAAAAGTGCTCAGCTTCTTGAAGAAGGGAGTTTTATCCCCTCTTTTGACACCCCTGCGGGGAGGACCCTCGTTGAAGCGGGGCTCGTAGAACGGCCGCCGAAGGACGATACGATTACTCGTCTTCTTTCCAATGTGAATCCCCTAGTGGAAAACATCAACGCCACGGTGGTGGCCCTAGAAAAAACCCTTACCATTCTTAATTCAGCCTTAGAAGGAAAGGGCAGCGGCCCCCTCGCACAAACCGTACAAGAGGTAGCCACATCGGCAGGGGAGATACGGGTCCTGACACAAAACCTTTCCCAAACCGTTCAGGAAGCAGGTCCTGCTATCCGGAGCGCCCTTCAAGAAACGGGGACCCGGATCCCGCAGGTCCTTTCGGATATAGAACAGACCACCACGTCCTTGGCTTCAATCAGCAAAAACCTGGAAGCCACCTCAGCGGCTCTCCGGGACCCCACCGGCCTTGTTCCAAAGCTTTTAGATCCAAAGGGTTCCCTTAAAACCTTGCTGGATGATAACAATCAGCTCTTTAATCGGATAGATAACTCCCTCGCCCAGATTGAACAGGCCCTTACCAACCTGCAAGGGGCTACTGCCATCCTGGCAAGCCAAATGCCCCGCATAGCCGCCACCATTGACGATGCTCGGAGTGCCATTGTTTCTGCCCAGGATGTCCTTGAGGGACTTAAAAACAATCCTCTCCTTCGCGGAGGCATCCCTGAACGGATAGATCCGAAGGCGGCTCCTACGGGGCTCCGTAACGGGGACTTCTAAAGGAGTTTCAGATTATGCCTCGAGAACCGTTCCAGTTTACGGCAACCCAAAACCTCCTCCAAAAAACTCTTATGGTTCAAAATAGATTTGCTTTTCTTTTTAAAACGGGCCCCTTTCTCCTACCTCACGTCAATTCTTCTCGTAGCATGAAAAAGAGTATCCCTACCGAGAAGAAAAGTTCCTTCTCCAATCCCTTGGTTTTTCTGAAAAAAACCGTATTGTTAGGCTCCCTCTTGGTTTGCGGCATTGTCTATTTAAGCTGTTCCAGTGCCCCCAAAACTCCCGCCGAAAACCGCACCGTTCGAAACGAAGCGGGACGCCTTGTTCAGCTGGGCACTAAGGCATTGAGGGAAGGACAAATCGCTGCAGCCCGGGGCTATTACGAAGAGGCCTATCGGCTTTGCACCTCCGTGGATGATCCCGAAGGCAGGATCCGCGCGTTGGATGGCCTTGGGCGGGTATATCCAGACAAAAATGAGTACTGGGACCGGGCCCTGACCATTGCCCAGTTTTCAGGGGATCCAGAACTTATTGCCCTGGCTTTGCTCTTAAGAGCAGAACGTCAATTGCTTTCTCAGGAATCCTCTCTTGCAGAAATTCCACAGGAAGGGGAAAACCTCGCCACGGAATTGCGGAATTGCATCAACCTGTTACAACGAAGGCCCATGGATAAAGCCCGGGCACTTCGACTGTATGGGGCTCTTCTTCGAAGCACCGGTCAATACGATGAGGCTTTGAAAGCTTTCAACGAGGCAGCCAGCATCGATCAAAAGGAAAAAGCTTATATTGAACTTGCCTCTGATAACTATTTGATCGCCTCGGTGTATTCAAAAAAGGGAATCTACAACAAGGCCCAAGAATACCTGTTTATCGCCCTTTCGTATGACAAACGGGCAGAAAATTCAGCCGGCATTGGAAACACCTACTATGCCCTGGGGCTGGTAAGCGAAAAAGCAGGAAATATCGAGGCGGCCCGGACTTACTATGAGTGGGCCAGAGCAGTATACGAAGCCATCAAAATGCAAGACCAGGTAGAGGCGATTCAAAAACGGCTTGGGACGCTTGAAAAGTAATTTTTAAATGCCCATACTAGTCCTATGGGAGAGTTGGGCCAGATCATCCTTAAAAAAATAATCCAAAAAATTGAAGAAGCGGGGGTGTTTGTTGCCTTTGTAGGGAAGGTCCTCCGCTATTTTGTTCGTCGGCCTATTCGCTTCCATCTTTTTTTGCAACAGATAGAACTCCTGGGGGTTAATTCGGTTTCCATTATTCTGCTGGCGGGCCTCGCAATCGGCATGATCTTCGCCCTTCAGATGATTATCCTGATTCAACCCTTTCAGGCCGAAATTGGGGTTGGCGCGGCAGTGGCCGTGGCCATGGCGCAGGAACTGGCCCCCATCATCACCACATTGATGCTGATCGCCAAGAATGGTTCCGCCATGGCCGCAGAGCTGGGGACCATGAAGGTCACAGAACAAATCGACGCCCTTGAGTCTATGTCGGTGGATGCAATTCATTACCTTGTAGTGCCGAGAGTCGTGGCATCTCTTTTAATTTTTCCTATCCTTACAATGCTTGCTAATGTAGTGGGAGCACTGGGGGCTCTTTTTATTGCTATAGGATTATATAAGATTGATGGGGCCTCGTATGTAGATTACATGTTTGGCGTTTTACGGCCAGCCCACATTTACATTGGGCTCATAAAGGCAAGCATTATGGGGTTTATGGTGTCCACCATTTGTTGTTTTCATGGTTTACAGGTAACCCAGGGTGCCAAGGGGGTAGGGGATGGGGCCACTAAAGCGGTGGTTACCGCTTCCGTTTCGATTTTGATAGCGGATTACCTCTTAGCCTCGTTCTTAAATCCCCTTTTTTTCGCAGTGAGGTAACCGATGGCCACGTTGATTCGAGTGCGGGACGTGTATAAATCCTTCGGAGAAAACAGGGTTCTTCAGGGGGTTTCTCTTGACATAGAAGAAGGTTCGATTTCGGCCCTCATCGGTCAGAGCGGAACCGGTAAGAGTGTTCTATTTAAAAGCATCATGGGGATGCTTTCTATTGATGCAGGAAAAATTTGGTATAAGGATATTGAATTGACGGCCCTCTCAAAGGCCGAACTTATCACGGTACGACAACATTTTGGGTATGCCTTCCAAAACGCAGCGCTTTTCGATTCCATGACGGTGGCAGAAAACCTGGCCTTTCCTCTGACAGAGGTATTGGGTATCAAAAATCAGGCAGAAATAAAAAAGCGGGTCGAAGAAATGCTCGACTGGATTGAACTGCCAGGCATTGAACAGTTGCATCCGGCGGATCTTTCCGGGGGAATGCGGAAACGGGTAGGGGTTGCCCGGGCTCTTATCATGCGACCGGATGTTCTCTTTTTTGATGAGCCCACCACCGGTCTTGATCCGGTTCTTTCGGATACCATCTATCAGCTGGTGCGCCGGGTTAACAGGGAACTGAACGTTACCTGTATCATCATCACCCACGATATACCGGCGGCGTTCCGGGTGGCGGATAAGATTTCGGTGCTTCATCAGGGTATAATAGTAGCAGATGGGAGTCCTGAGGAGGTAGCCCGATCCAATGAACCGATTGTGCAGGACTTTATCCGGTTGTCTTTTGGAGAACTAAAAGTCAAGGTTGGTGCAGCTTCATGAAATGGTCGAATTACCTTAAAATTGGACTTTTCTTTATCGGTATCGGGACCGCCGGTACTGTCTACATTGTACGCTCCACCGATGGGTTTAATGACCTTAATACTAAGGTATATCAAGTAATTATTGACGATGCCACGGGACTTACTACCAATTCGAAGGTATACCTTGCAGGAGTTCCGGTAGGTAAAATTCAGTCCATTACTATTAAAGATGACAAGGCCATTTTAAAAGTGGCATTTCTAAAAAACGTGGAACTTCGCCAGGATGCGGTAATTCACCGCCGGGCCTCTTCTATTTTAGGGACCTCCATACTGGCTCTTAGTCCAGGAACAGAACTTAGTCCCATCCTAAAAGAGGGAAGTACCATCGAAGCAGCACCCTCCATGGCGGATACCTCTGCTATCATGAATTCGGTGCAAGACCTGAGCCGCCAACTCAACCAGATACTCAAGGAATTCCAGGAACGGCAGATGGCTCTCCTCGCGGTTTCCCTTGAAACCTTTAACTCCATCGCACGGAAGATCGATGCCCAAACAGAACAACAGCTTGAACGGGTTTCCCGTATCCTCGAAGCTTCGGCAACTATTTCGGAACAGGTAGAACGAATCCTCGCAGAACGCGAAAAAGATGTCACTGTTTCTCTCACCGAACTCCGTCAGTCTTTAGAGAACCTACGGGCTATTACCGAAGAAATACGTCAGGGTCAGGGGTCGATAGGAAAATTACTGTACGACGAAGAACTTTACAATTCCTTACTTGCCACAGCCCGCGAAACGGAAGCCGCCGCGGCAAAACTGGAAGCCACAATAGAAAGCATTCAGACCCTGGCAAATAACACAAATACGGTGGTGGTGGATGCGGGGAATTTGGTTTCCCAGGTAAACAGGCTGGAAGTCCAGATTGATAGTCAGGCTCGATACACCATCGGCGGTGGGGCCTTCCAGGGGGGAACGGCGATTCAACTTATTCCACGAAAACGAGATCGCTATTATCGCATCGGCGTAGACAGTGATCCTACAGGGCAACGGGCAGCCCTTGTGTCTGCCGAAATTGGTCGAAAACTTGGCATAGTAACCCTTCTTGGGGGCCTTATAGAAAATACCGCAGGCCTTGGCTTCACGGTAGAGCCGATCCAGGGGATCCAGATTCGCACCGACCTTTACAATTTTCAGAAAGAAAAACTGCCCAATCTGCGGGGAACTATCATGGTCTATCCTCTTTTTGATCCCCATTCAGACAAGTTCTGGAACTGGATATACCTGTATGGAGGTATCCAGAACAGTCTTTCCAGCGAGCGGGATTTCTTTGTAGGAACGGGGCTTCGTTTTACGGACGAAGAAATTCGAAGTCTCGTGGGACTTTTCTCTCTCGCCGGACAAAGATAAAAACTTCATGAGGGAAAAACCAGGGGAGCCACGCCATGTCGGATCACCGGAACTGTAAGGAGAACGGCGCCCCCTATTTCCTCCACTGTAGTAAAACTAATTCCGGATCACCGGCGATTCATCGAGGGCCACCAGTCTGCTAAAAAAGCCATCTTTCTGCACCAGTTCCCGATAGGTTCCCATTTCCACAAGCCGTCCCCGCTCAAGCACCACCACCAGGTCCGCATGGCGAATCGTGGAAAGCCGGTGCGCCACAATCAGGGTGGTCCGCCCCCGCATGCTCTGCTCAATGGCGATCTGAACCTGCCGTTCCGAAGCCACATCCAGGGCACTGGTAGCCTCGTCCAGGATGAGAATCCGGGGATTTCTGATCAGAGCCCGGGCAATAGCAATCCGTTGTCGCTGGCCCCCCGATAGCCGGGACCCGTATTCACCAATAGGGGTATCAAACCCTTTGGGTAATTGTTCGATAAACTCCAGTGCATTGGCCATGCGGGCCGCTTCAATCAATTGTTCTTCTGAAAACTCCTTAAGACCATAGGTTATATTCTCCCGAATGGTCCCCGAAAAAAGAATCACCGACTGGGGAACCACCGACACATGATGCCGGACCGTCCGCATATCCAGTGTGGATAGGTCCTGCCCATCCAGGAAAATAGCCCCCTTGCTTGGACGGCGAAGCCCCAACACTAACTGCATTAACGTCGATTTCCCTGAACCACTGGCTCCCACAAAGGCCACCGACTGGCCCGCGGTGATAGAAAGCGTAAAATCTTCGATTGCATGTTCCGTTGTCCCGGGATACGAAAAATACACATTTTTAAAATCGATGTTTCCCTGAACGTTTTGTACCACGAGCTTCCCTTCGTTTTCTTCTACTTCGGGATCTTCTAGAATTTCTCCAATCGAGTTAATTGCCTCTATTCCCCGCTCAAGTTCGGGATATACATTCAAGATGGTACTTACCGCATTCAGCACTGCCCCATATAAGCCCTGAAAAAGCACCACATCCCCAACGCTAATCCTTCCCTGGAGCGCAAAGGGTATAGTAACAGCCAGACACAACACCTGGAGAAGCTGAAAAATAACCCAGTTGATAGCCCCAAAGACGGCGCTTACCACATCGAGCTTAACCCCATTTACCTGGATTACCGAAAATTGTTTTTCCAGTTTTGCTATTTCCATCCGCTCAAGCCCATGAGCCCGGGTCACGGGAATCATTTCGATCATTTCCGTCAGGTGTTCGTTCATTTTTTCCATGTCCTGCCGGAGGATCGCATTGGTTTCCCGCATCTTACCCCGGAACACCTTGATTACCAGGACAGCAATAGGTATCGAAACAACAAAAACGAGGGTTAGCAGGGGCTGTTTGGAAAGGGTCATCCAGAGGGCAAACAAAAAGGTCACCAGGGCAGGCAAAAGACTGTTCATGCTCAGCATGATAAGGTTACGAATCGACTCCACATCCCGGAGCACCTTTGACTGAATGGCCCCCGAATGGTACCGGTCATGAAACGAAAATGAAAGCTGTTGCAATTTTCGCACAAGGGAAAGACGGAGGGACCCTTCGATTTCTCGCACCGACGTAGCAAGAAAATAAATAAAAAGACTCTGGGTCGGTATGTTTTGAAGCACCAGGAACGCAATAACCCCAAGGTTGATAAGGATAGCCCGAATTTCTCCGCTCCCCACCGAGCCCTCGGCCAGGGCGCTACTTAAAGCGGTGATGATATTGGCCGTAACCACCGGCATAGCCCACACCGGGGAATGTTTAATAATAAAGAAAAAAGCCGCCAGGGCTAGATTCTTTTGTTCCCGATCAAAGAAGTGATAAAAGGTTTTTATGGGATGTTTTTTATTAAAATAAAACTCATGGCTAAAACTGGCGGCCCCCTGGCCGGAACGATTCAATATCGACATAAAACCATACTATACAAGGGAAAAAAGAAAGGCAAGGTGCCCCGGAGGAAGAAAAGAAGCACCTTGCCCCAAGAGGAGGCTTGTATTTTGTATTACACCGTTGTCAGTAAGTACTGGTTCAACAGATTTTCCAGGTATTCCTGTTTACCGCTGGTAAATCCTGCCGTTCCATAGTCCTTTGCCAGAGCAGCCAGTTCTTCCAGTTTCATCTGACCCTTTTCAAAGCGCTGACCATCGGCGGTATCAAAGGAGCTATAACGATCCTTAATAAAGGCCGCCAGTTTTCCTTCCTGCTGAATTCGGTAAGCTACTTCGAGTCCTACCGCAAAGGCGTCCATACCACCGATATGGGCAATAAAGAGGTCCGCCGGATCTACCGAGTTGCGCCGAATGTGGGCATCAAAGTTAAGACCACCGGTGGTAAAGCCCCCTGCCTTAAGGATGGCCAGCATCGCCAGGGTAGTCTCATAATAGCTCATGGGGAACTGGTCCGTATCCCAGCCATTGCGGGGATCCCCTCGGTTAGCATCTACGGAACCAAAGAGCCCCATCGCCACTGCGGTCTCCAGTTCGTGCTGGAAATCATGTCCCGCCAGTTCGGCGTGGTTTGCCTCGATATTCATCTTGAAATCCTTATCAAGGCCATAGTAGCGCAGGAAGCCCGCCACGGTTTCTACATCGAAATCATACTGATGCTTGCTGGGCTCCATGGGCTTGGGTTCAATATAGAAGGTTCCTTTAAAGCCCCGGCTGCGGGCATAGTCCCGGGCCATAATGAGGAAACGGGCCAGGTGTTCTTTTTCCCGTTTCAGGTCCGTATTGAGGAGGGACATATAGCCTTCCCGGCCACCCCAGAATACATAGCCCTGTCCATCAAGTTCGATAGTGGCATCAATGGCGGCTTTTACCTGGGCCGCCGCATGGGCCACCACGGCAAAATCGGGGTTGGTAGCGGCCCCATTCATGAAGCGGGGATTGGAAAAGAGGTTCGCCGTACCCCAGAGAAGTTTTACGCCCGTGGCTTTCTGGCGTTCCTTGGCCTTAGCCACAATGGCCATCAGGTTCTTTTCGCTTTCCGCGGGGGTAGCTCCTTCCGGCGCAATATCCCGATCATGGAAGCAATAGAACTCGGCGCCCAATTTGGTGATAAACTCAAAGGCCGCATCCAGTTTGTGCTCCGCCCCTTCCATGGGGGTCTTGGCATCGAGCTTCCAGGGTTGTTTCTGGGTTGCGGCGCCAAACATATCCGTGCCGTCACCACAGAAACTGTGCCAATAGGCCACGGCGAAGCGGAGGTGCTCCTTCATGGTCTTATTGCCTACTTTCTTGTCCGGATTGTAGTACTTAAAGGCCAGGGGATTATCGCTCTTGGGCCCTTCGTACTTTATCTTTCCAATACCGGGGAAATATTCCTTATTTCCTACAAAATACTCTGCCATCGTATACCTCCATAATCTCTATATTGATAGGGGGCTTTCACCCCAGCACTATCCCTTTTTATGGGGCCCCTTTTCGTCAAAGGGTGGCCCCGCTCATACCAACAGGCGCCCTCAGGCTAGCGAGGCGCCTTTCACCATCCCTACCGATACAACGGAGCCAGGGCCGCCAAATACTTGCTATACTGACCATAGGCTTCGTTGTACGCCTGAACCTGCGCCGGATCGGGTTCTACGGTTAATCCCCCATCGACCCGAACATGGGCGGCACAAAGATCCTTGATGGTGGTGGATAAGCCAGCGGACCGCTCAAGGCACCAGAGGGCCTGAATTGCCGCTCCCATGGCTGCGGCTTCATCGCTTTCGGGAACCCGGACCGGCAGCCCCATCACATTAGCCACAATCGACCGCCAGAGAGGACTCTTTGCACCACCGCCGATAAGCCGGATCTCCCGGGCTTTAAATTGAAGCTTTTTAAAAGATTCAAGGCCAATCCGCATTCCAAAGATAGCCGATTCAAGGGTAGCCCGGGCTATATTCTCACGGCTGAAGTTTGCCTGGGTCAGCCCCAAAAGGCTTGCCCTTCCGTTGGGAAGGTTCGGCGTTCGCTCCCCATTAAAGAAGGGAAGCACCACAATTCCCTCAGCCCCAATAGGCGCCGCAGCCGCCACGGTATCAAATTCCCGCACATTCATTCCAAAGAGCTGGCGGAACTCTTCACTGGCCACGGTACAGTTCATGGTACACAGAAGAGGCAACCACCCACCGGTAGAAGAACAGAAGGCCGCCAGATTCCCCTCGGGATCTACCACGGGGCTATCCGAATAACCATAGAGGGTCCCTGAGGTGCCCAGGCTCATGGTTAGAAAACCGTCTTCCACCGTCCCCGTTCCGATAGCCCCCATCATGTTATCTCCCCCACCGGAAGCGACAAGGGCTCCCTCGGGGATACCATATTTCTTTGCCGCCTCCGCCGAAACGGTTCCCGCCATGGCGTGGCTTTCAATAAGGGGCGGTAAATACTCAATCAAATGGGGATCAATAAGGGCGCATATTTTTTCGGACCAGCGACGATTACGAACATCAAAGAGGGCCGTTCCCGAGGCATCACCGTATTCGGCCACATAATTTCCCGTTAAAAGGAAATTAAGGTAATCATGGGGCAACAGAACATGACGCAATTTCGCATACAGTTCCGGCTTATGCTTTTTAAGCCAATAGATTTTGGGGGCCGTGTACCCCGGTAACATCAAGAGCCCCGTCTCTTTTAAAAGAGCCGCTTCTCCCCCCGCAGCCGCCGTCAGTTCTTCACATTCCTTCGCCGTAGAGGTATCACACCAGAGCTTTACCTGATACAGGGGTTTCCCTTCTCCATCGAGAGGAACAAAGCCATGCTGTTGTCCCGATACCCCCAGGGCGACAATGCTCGCCCGATTTTCGGGGCTAATCTGGTTAAAACACTGCCGCAGGGCATTATCATACCAGTCCGCTTCTTGTTCCCGACTTCCATCGTTGCGGGCTATCAACTCAAGTGGAGCACTCGCTTTTTGGACCACCCTTTTTTGCTCATAGTCGTACACCACCACTTTGCAACTTTGGGTTCCCAAATCAATTCCACAGACCGTTTTCATGGACCATCCCCCTTACTTCCTGGTTATACCATACGGGGCTTTTCGTCAAAACACCATATGTCTGATTGACCTAACATATCTATTATTGATATTTTTTAGATATGAAATTGAAAGATGCGGTGTACGTCTATCGCTTGGTAGGGGGAGACCGCCTCGCTTGGCATGGACGCTATCATGCCCACAACCGGGGAGAATACGAATTCCATGTATTCCTGGAAGGAGATGGAACATTCCTCTGTAACCGGACAAAACATCGCATCGAACCTCGACGGGTATTTATTACCCGGCCCCGGGAATTTCATTCTATTGTTCCCCAGGATGTCAAAAAACCGATTAGTTACTATGCCTTCTTGTTTGAAGGGGATCCTCAATCGCCCCATGACAAGCATGCCCTCAGTGTGTTAGGGAACCGAATACTCCGCAATCGGCCCTTTGTTGCCATTGAAGGGCGGGATCACTTTTTAGCAGAAGAGTTGTATCACCTTTCCCGTTCTTCCGACGAAAGTCGGAACCATGCGGCGGAATATCTATTATTGAGCCTTATCTATCGGTGGTTCGGAGAAAGTCCTGACACAGGGCAAGCCCATCTATCTACAAGCACCGTTTACATCGAAGGGGCCCTTAAGATTATGCAGCGGGAGATAAAACAAAAACTCAGTTCACGGGAAATAGCGGAACACCTGGGGATTTCGGAAGAACACTTTATCCGACTCTTCAAACAGGCCCTGGGGATGTCCCCATTTCAATACTTTACCCGTCTTAAAATAGAAGCCGCCGCAGGGTATCTTTTGCAAACCAGACTCCATATTCAGGATATTTCTGAAACCTTTGGGTTCGAAAATCCCTTCCATTTTTCCCGGGTTTTTAAAAAATGTACTGGTCTTTCCCCTCAGGAATATCGCCTTACTTACACCCAAACCATCGGGGAAAAAAGCAGTTAATCCAAGCACGCCTTTCTCTGGGCCGATATCCCCGGCCTGGGCCGGCAGTTAGGAGCTCGACATCCACAGACTGGTAGCCAGGGCCCGATAGTCAGGACTCAACATCTACGGACTGACAATCAGAACCCGGTATTTCTGTTTTTGTTGTTGAGAAATAAGCCTTCCTTTTCTTTCATTCGAGAAATATTTACCCCAAATGTTTCTTAACCCCCTGAATTTGATCGCGCGGAACCATGACATATACAATGTCTCCCGGTTCTAAGACGGTTCTTCCTTTGGGAAGTACGAGACGGTCCTGCCGGATAATGGCGCTAATCAATCCCTGGTCACCGAGACCGAGATCCGCGATTCTTTTATAGGCCCCCTGGGAATCCTGTTGAATATGAAACTCTAACAATTCTACATCGCTCTCTTTGAGCGAATGGAGTTCCACGATGTGGGAGGGCTCTGCCCGTTTTACGGTAGTAAGGCGCAGCGCCCGAGCAAGGGGCCCCAGAGAAAGCCCCTGGACCAGAGAGGAAATAAGCACCACAAAGAAGACCACATTAAACACTATTCCCTGATCTTTCCCCGCCACCAGAGGGTAGGTGTATTGAGCACATCGCTGCCAAAAAGAATTCCAATTCCCAGAAAAATAAGAAGAACCGGAATTCCTATTTTTTCGCTTAAGCGGCTAAAAATCATGGCAATAATAAAAAGAATCCCAAAAAGTAAGAGTATTGTGGCCACCAGAACTCCTTGCTTTAAAGAGATATGACTATTCTATCGGTCAGTCCAGGAATGTCAAGGAAAAGGAAGCTTACAGAGAGAACTAAAATATGAAAACCTTTTAATTTGCGGCGACTCTATTTTTTCTATCGACTTAAAAAAATAAAGCGGAGCCCACAAGGGACTCCGCACCCACTACGATTTATTCGTTATAAACTTTTATGACAGAACCACCAATCATAGCCTTCATACTTCTTGAGTCGTTCTGTCGCATCCTGGACAGTCTTAGGCGGTGGAATAATAACCCGATCCTTAATAAGCCGGTTATTGGGCCAGTTGGCGGGAACAGCCACGCCATTTTTATCAGAAACCTGGAGGGCCTTTACTGCCCGCAGGACCTCATCAATATTCCGGCCAATTTCCTGAGGATAGTAAAGAACAAGACGTACTTTCCCCTCGGGGTCTACCACAAAAACGGCCCGAACCGTATTGGTCCCTTTGCCAGGATGTAACATGCCTAACTTATTCGCAATTGCATCGTTCGCTGCGGCCACAGGGAAGGTAATTTGAACACCCAGCTTTTCTTTAATCCATTCCACCCACTTAATGTGGCTAAACACCTGATCCACGGACATCCCAATGAGTTTTACCCCTAGTTTTTCAAACTCACCGGCCACATCCTGAAATGCTACGAATTCGGTGGTACATACGGGCGTAAAATCGGCGGGGTGACTAAAAAGAACAAACCAGGATCCTTTAAGATCCTTCGGTAAATTCAATACCCCCTGGGTTGTTTGAACGGTTATCTCGGGAAAATCATCTCCCAAGAGGGGCATGTGAAAATTTTGTGGTTCCATAGATACTAACTCCTTACCTTATTTGTTAAAAGCCTCTAACAAGGCACTGTATATATTGCAAAGGCTGTGCCAAAACATCTCAATCATTAAGAAAATGATTAATTCATTTTAATACAAGAAAATAGACAAATAAAATAAAAAGTCCTATCTGATGGCGCTTGCAATTTACCGAAATATCGATATATCATACCGATATGACAGTGAACAACGATATTTCAGTTTCATCAGAAAATGCCAAAAAAGATGAAACCGCCCTTACCACACCACTCCTGACACCAGAACGAACCATGGAAATCGTTCTCCAGGCACTGGGAGAACTCATTGAATATGAGCTTGCGGTGGTCTTAAGTCTGGAAGATTACAAACAATTACGGGTCCGCAAGGCAGTGGGCCCCCTCTACACCCCCCGTTTAGAGGGATATACCATTCCCCTTTCTCACCGACGGGATCTCCAGGAGATCCTGGAACAAAAAGAACCCCACCTGTTCGACGAAAGCACAGACCATCTTGATACCTATTATGACATTCTTAATCTTCCTGAAGGGCATTCCTGTTTGGTGGCTCCCCTCTATGTGGAAAGTCAACCGGTGGGTTTACTTACGCTGGATCACCGCCAGTGTGGCAAATTTACTCCGGGCATAGTTCGTTTTGTTCGAACCATTTCAAAACTCATTTCAGTTTCCATGGTGCAATCCGATACCTCCCGGGTTTTTTACAGCAAAGTACAGAACCTGCTTCATGAACGGAACCGCCTGCTTCAAGGAAACACGGACATATTTAAAGATCTGGTCGGAAGTTCCACCGCCTGGCAACGGGTGCTCGATATGATCCGCCTGGTGGCAGCCACGGAAGTTCCCGTACTTTTGCTCGGAGAAACCGGCACAGGGAAAGAACAGGTGGCTCGAAAAATCCATCAACTCTCGGCGGTAGCGGATGGCCCCTTTGTAGCGATGAATTGTTCCGCCCTGGCCCCCACCCTGGCAGAAAGCGAACTATTCGGCCATGAAAAGGGAGCCTTTTCCGGTGCTGTGGCCCAGCGACGGGGACGCTTTGAAATGGCCCACGGGGGCAGCCTTTTTCTGGATGAAGTGGGAGATCTCCCCCTTGAATTACAACCTAAATTATTGCGGGTCCTGCAGGAAGGAACCTTTGAACGATTGGGAGGGGAACGAACCATTTCGGTAAAAGTACGGATCATCGCAGCCACAAATGTATCCCTTGAAAAAGCCCTCGCAGAAGGCCGATTCCGGGAAGATCTCTATTACCGCCTTAATGTATTCCCTATTATACTGCCCCCCCTGCGGGAACGCGACCAGGATGCGGTTTTACTGGCCGATTATTTTGTCTCCCTTATCAGAAAACGAACGGGCTTCGAAAAGCTTCGGTTATCTCCCGCGGCGCTGGAATACATCTTAGCCCAGAGTTGGCCGGGAAATGTCCGCCAATTACGAAACGCCATTGAACGGGCAGCCATTCTTGCCAGGGGAGGACTCATAGAACCTCTTCACCTGACCGTGGAGAATCCTTCTGTTTTCCCTTCACGGTTCTCAAAGGAAAGAGAAGCCCATGAAAACCAGGCCTCTCTCACAGGAAAAAAGGAACCCACCTCGTTCGGTCCAGACCTTGGGCCAGGGAAAGGAGGACCACAGGAAACATCTGACAATCCTTCAGTCCTACCGCCCCCCTCTTATGAAACCAAAACAGTGTCTCCGCTCGATGAGGCCCTGAGGGCCCATATTCTCCAGGCCCTCAAAGCAAGTGGCGGGAAAATTTACGGCAAAGGCGGCGCAGCGGAACTCCTTGGATTGAAACCCAGCACCCTCCAGAGTAAAATGAAGAAACTAGGAATCCACACCTATGAAATCAAACACCGCCTCTGATGCCTGGAATCTCGTGTTCTTTTTTCTGCTCCTCATCGGAATAGGAACCGCTCTCCTTCTTTTACCAGGCCTCGCCTTACGAAACAAAAGCGCTCTTTCTTTTGTGGACGCCCTTTTCACTATTACCAGTGCCGTGTGTGTAACTGGCCTCGTTACCGTGGATACTTCTCGGTTCTCTTTGTACGGCCAGCTGGTAATTCTTCTTTTTATTCAACTGGGTGGGCTCGGAATTATAACCTTTACCTCAATTCAGATGATCATACCTGGGGCAAGGCTACCCCTACGACGACTGAATACCATAAAGAGTTACTTTATCGAAGGTGTGGAATATCGGCCGGAACGAATTTTAAAAACGATTTTACTTTACACCCTGGTCATCGAAAGCGGGGGTGCCTTTTTTTTGGCCCTTCTTTTTCGCGCCGCCGGAGAAAAAGACTGGATGTATGCGGGGATTTTCCACGCCATCTCTGCCTTTTGCAACGCTGGATTTAGCCTCTTCCCCGACAGCCTTACCCGATTTCGACACAACCCTTTCATTTTGGGAATTATCATGTTTCTTATCATTAGCGGAGGCCTTGGTTTTATCGTTCTTCAAGACATTATGCAACGGTTAAAAGGTAAAAAGCGCTATCTTAGCTATCACAGCAAGGTTGTCCTGGGCATGACGCTTCTTTTCATAGCAGGGGGAACGTGTCTATTTTACCTTTTAGAATATCCCCGAGGTATAACCTGGTTAGAAGCACTTTTTCAATCCATCACCCCCCGTACAGCGGGTTTTGATGCAAGACCCCAGGTTATGTACTCAACTCCTTCAAAAATGCTCACCATTTTTTATATGTTTATCGGGGCAGGGCCCGGCTCTATCGCCGGCGGTATTAAGCTTACCACGGTATTCGTAATAGCGCTCCTCATTGGTCGCAAACCCGATTCCCAGGGAGACATCATATTCCGTCATCATCGAATTCCTGCAAACACCCTTCACAATGCGATGACCTATTTTTTAAAGGCCCTTTTGCTTCTGATGTCGAATATCCTGTTATTGAGTATCATCGAAGGCCCTCGAGGACTTGATTTTGACGGCATTGTGTTCGAAGTTGTTTCAGCCTTTGGAACCGTAGGACTTTCTCTGGGAATCACAAGCCAATTAAGCGACATAGGGAAATTGGTAATTATCTGTACGATGTTCGCTGGTCGTCTTGGCCTTGTGGCCATGGCCTTTCCTAAAAGAAAACAAAAGGAATATCCTATCAGTTATCCCCTTGGACAGGTATTGCTAGGATAAGGGAGGAAAAAATGAAACGAATAGCTATTTTGGGACTAGACTATTTTGGAAGAACCCTTTTAGAAGAAATAGCTGATTTAGAGGTAGAAATAATTCTCATTGATAGGAATCGCGAATTAATCGATGAATATAGCAACATGGTTTCTGCTGCGATTGTTATGGATATCGTAAACGGAGAAAATCTAAAAAAAATCCTCCCAGAGAAAATTGATGCGGTGGTCATCGATATGGGAGATAGCCTGGAAGCTTCGATTTTAGCTACCAGCTACTGTAAAAAATTGGGGATCCCCCTTATCGTTGCCCGGGCAGAAACAGAGGCCCATGGAGAAATCCTGAGTATTGTAGGAGCCCACCGTATCATTTTCCCGAATAAAGAAGCGGCTAAACGGGTAGCACCTCTTATAATCTCAGATACGCTTTTAAATTATTTACCGGTAAGCGATGAATTAGCTATTGCAGAAGTAGAAATCCCTGAGAGTTTTACAGGGAAAAATGTTTTAGAGCTAGATTTTAGAAAAAGATATAATTTGAACCTTATTGCTCTTAAAAATGAAAAAGGTCAATTTGGCTTCTTTACCGACCCTGATTATCGCTTTCAGAAGGGGGATATTGCTCTCGTCGTAGGGGCACCCCAATCTATTGAATCTTTTACCGGCGTACTGAAAAAAGAAGTACGACCTTCAGTGGGCCGCATCTTTAAAAAATTCTTTGGAAACAAGAAATGAAGGTGTATTATCTTTACAAATACTATACAAGATAAGGAAAATGTAACCGATGTATTACCTGGAAGAAATTCCCGCCTATCTTATCGATGCTCGAGATGAACCCGATGGGGTCATAGATTACCTTATCGCCACCTCTTCTGAGGAGGAATTCTGCATATGTCCTACCATAAATGCGGAGTATCTAAAAAAACTTATCTATAGCGGATTCCTTATCATGTCCATGCAAGGACAAATACAAACTCCCGAGGGAGATAAGGATCACATCTTTTTTATTCCCAAGATCCATTACCTCCGGTCTGTGTTACATTGGGAGAACCTGCATATTACCCGGACGACCCGTCGTCTCCTCAAAAAATACAGGTTAACCACCGAGGTGCCGCTCCGCACCATTATGGACCTCTGTGTAGAAACCCATGGATCTGACTGGCTTACCCCCCCACTCCTCGATATGTTAGAAAATTTGGGGGCCGAAAAAAACCATCATCAGCTTTCTATGATGGCCTTTGGTTTATATCGGGGCAATGAACTGGTGGCGGGAGAATTTGGGTCCCGGGTTGGTAAGATATATACCAGTTATTCTGGTTTTTACCGGGAAAACTCCGCGGGTACGGTCCAGATGGTTCTGACCGCCCGGTATTTGCAAGACCAGGGATTCGCCTTTTGGGATCTCGGCATGCCCCTCCCGTATAAGGATAGCCTGGGGGCCATAAATATTACCCGAGATGAATTTGTGGAACTTTTTCGTCGCTATCGAAATGCCTAAAACTCACTCAACAAAGGGCCCCAGTTCCTTTTTTAGGACTTCTGAGCCCAACAGATAAACACAAAAATCTTCTGCAGTCCTGCCGCGCTCCGTTTTGTCGCCTTAGACAGCACAACCTCAAAAGACCATCTCAATTCGTTTGTTTTTCGTACTTTTCTTTTAGCTTTAAATACTCCGCATTGAGGCGGGAGGTTCTGGCATTTAAACGGCTTAAACGCTGGGCTAATAGGCGGGCCAGGAAAATACCATAGTGGGGGTTCTTTTTAATGAGGTCCACAAAATCCTCTTTTGAAACCTTGATACAGGTTCCCCCATCCTTTGCAACCACCGTAGCGGTCCGCTGATTTGAAAGCAAAAAGGACATTTCCCCTATGAACATATCATCTGGCGTAAGATAGGAAACACAGCGATTCTGGGAATACACAAGATACCTTCCTGAAACAATATAATACAGGTAATCCGAAGAATCCCCCTCTCGCATCACAATCTCGCCGGGCTTAAAATGAACCTCTTCCTGGTTTGTAAAGATTCCAGGGACCTCATTGCTTTCATCTTTTTGATGAGAAATCCGAAAGCTTACCTCATTCCCTTTTTCATTATATTGCAAATCTTCCACATAAATGAGACTCATGCGGATTCCCATCCCATGGAGCCCAATGCTTGGCTGGCTCGAAAGACGGGCCCGCCAATCAAAACCATCTCCCTCATCGGTAATGGTAAATCGGGAAGCCTCCGGTCCAATGGTATAGCTTAATCGCACTTTTTTTGCCGCAATACTCGGATCTTTATTTTTCTCCCGGATGAGTTCCATCATATTTTTGCCCGACTCAAGCCAGGCACTTTTTTCTTCAAAACTAATTTTGCAGTTACCGTGTTCTATAGCATTCACCAATAGTTCTTGCAGAGCCACATGAAGCTTCTCTTTATTATCCCGGTTAATAAGGTTGGCGTTATATAAATAATTGGTGATCAGGTTCGTATACACGATAATATCGAGGGGATCATTATCAATAATGAAGGTCCCCGAAATGGTACGCATCAGGTGTTGCTGGATACCCCGCTGAAAAAAGAACTGGCGGTTCTGGGCAAGAATTCGCAAAAGACGCTCCACGTTATTCGTAAATTCCTGATAGCTAATCACGGCGATAACATTGGAATCCCGCAGTTGTTCCAGCAGTTCCTTGTCATTACTTTTGTGAATCGCAATAATACCCCCGTAATGCAACCAGGGATCTTCACGAATAGCCGCAAGAATCGCCTGGGCATCGGGGTCAAAGGTGCTTCCAAGGGACGTATCAAGGATCTTGATTTCCGGTAATTCGTACTTAAGGCACTCAATAACCCGATCTACTTTATTCAAAAAGATCGGTTTTATGGGCAGCTTGGAATTTTTTATTGTGATCTGGATAAGGTTGGTTAACTGACTATCCTTAGTAACTACAGGGATTCGCAACATTATCAGCTCCTAACTTTTCTTTTTGGACAACGCCACGCATATTATATGCGAAAAGCTCCTTATTGTGCTAGAATAACAACATGAACATGAATAATTATAGCATGGAAATCGGGAAACCTCTGCCTCTTGGCGCAGAACTTACCAAAACAGGGGTAAATTTTGCGCTTTTTTCCCGCCATGCCACAGGGGTAACCCTGGTTATTTTCGAAAATGAACAGCCCGACAGCCCCTATGAAGAATACATTTTAGATCCCCATAAACATAAAACAGGAGACATCTGGCATTGCCATTTGCGGGGCCTTTCCGCCGGCGCATACTACCTGTATCGAGTCGATGGGCCGTACATCCCCGAAAAAGGGTATCGTTTCAATCCAAACAAGCTGCTCTTAGATCCCTACGCAAAGGCCCTTACGGATCTTTCTAAATGGGATCTCAGTACCGCGGTGGCTTACAATCCCAACATGCCGGATCAGGACCTTTCGTTTTCCTATCTGGATGATAGGGCATATCAGCCTCGCTGCATCGTGATTGATGATACCTTTGATTGGCAGGGGGACAAACCTCTCAATTATCCCCTTCGCTTCAGCGTTCTTTATGAAACCCACGTTCGGGGCCTTACCATTCATCCCAGTTCGGGGGTAGAACACCCTGGCACCTATCGGGGAGTAATCGAAAAAATCCCCTATTTTAAGGAACTCGGCATTACAGCCCTGGAATTAATGCCTATCCAGGAATTTAACGAACAGGAAATTCCCCGCATAAATCCCCGCACAGGAGAACGGCTAAGAAACTATTGGGGCTATTCTACCGTTGCCTTTTTTGCTCCAAAAGGATCCTACGCGGCGGATAGGCGTCCCGGTGCTCAGGTGCGGGAATTCAAAGAGATGGTTCGGGCCCTTCATCGGGCGGGGATCGAAGTTATCCTGGATATCGTATTTAACCATACCGCCGAAGGGAACGAGTTAGGCCCCACCTTTTCTTTCCGGGGAATCGACAACACCATCTACTACATGCTCGACGAAAATAAACGGTACTACAAAAACTACTCTGGTTGCGGCAACACCCTGAACTGTAACCATCCGGTAGTACGAACCTTTATTATCGACTGTCTTCGGTACTGGGTGGTAGAAATGCATGTAGATGGATTCCGCTTTGATCTGGGTTCCATCCTCGGACGGGATCAACAGGGGCGACTCATGGAAAACCCGCCCATGCTCGAACGGATTGCAGAAGACCCGGTCCTGCGAAACACGAAGATCATTGCCGAAGCCTGGGATGCAGGAGGTGCCTACCAGGTAGGCTGGTTCCCCGGGGGGCGGTGGGCCGAGTGGAACGACCGGTTCCGGGACGATGTCCGCAAATTCTGGAGAGGAGACCCCCACGAAGTCCGTCATTTTGCAACCCGTCTTTCCGGGAGCTCCGATCTTTACCTGCGGGACGGGCGAAAACCCTTTCACTCCATCAATTTTATTACCAGCCATGATGGATTCACGTTAAAAGACCTGGTTACCTACGCAGAAAAACACAATGAAGAAAATGGCGAAGATAATCGGGATGGGCATAACGCCAATTTTAGCTGCAATTATGGCTTTGAGGGCCCCACACAAAACCCCCGCATAGAACGGATCCGACTTCGACAGATGAAAAATTTTATGGCCACCCTTATGCTTTCCCTGGGAACCCCCATGATTTTAGGGGGGGATGAGTTCGGAAGAACCCAGCGGGGAAACAACAATGCCTACTGCCAGGATAACGAAATTTCCTGGTATGACTGGACCTTACTAGAACAAAACAGGGATTTTTTCCGCTTTGTTCGGGAAATGATTGCCTTCCGAAAGCGGCACCCTGCTTTTATGCGACCAGAGTTTTTTACAGGGAAAGACGGCAACTATAACGCTATCCCTGATATTTCATGGTTCGACGAATTTGGTAATAGCCCTGATTGGTCCACCATTGACAAAAAAATAGCCTACATGCTCGACGGCAGCAGGGCCGATACATTCTCCGATCGGGACGATAATGATTTTTATATCATGGTAAATGCGTCGGTGGAAACGGTCACTTTTAAGATTGCCAGTCCATCGCCAGGGAAATTATGGTTCAGAGCCATCGACACCTTCCTTGATTCGCCCCACGACATCGAAAATCCTGGTTACGAGCAATTACTGGAGAACCAAAAAGAATATTCCGTGGGAGACCGGAGTATCGTTGTGTTGGTTGCCCGGCCTGTATAAAACACCCCTTTTGTTATAGCTTACTTTAGGTTTTATTCTTTGGCGCGGGGTAATGTTACGGTAAACACCGTACGGTCCTCTTCGCTTTCAAACGTAAGGGTACCCCCATGTTCTTCCACAATACGTTTACAGAGATCCAGGCCAAGTCCCGGCCCTTTCTTTTCTTTATACAGCGTGAAAAAGGGAGTAAAAACAAGGGCTTTATCTTTTTCGGGGATACCCCTCCCCGAGTCTTCTATCCGAACAAGGATATACCCTGATACCGGGGCAGGTTCTATAGAAACAGAAATAGTTCCTTTCTTTTCAATAGCCTGAATGGCATTGGAAATAAGATTTATCCACACCGCTCTGAGTCGATCCGGCTGGGCTTTTATTATTCCTGGTTCTTTAAAAGAAGTAACTACACGGATACGGTTTTTAATCTGGTGTGCATAAATTGATAGTAGTAATTCTATTTCCTTCTGAATTGAAATAAGCTGAACACCTGATTCATGAGAGGCAGTCCAGAGATACAATGACTGGATAGTCATAGCAGCTCGATCAATCATTTCAGGAATCAAGGAAAGATTATGAAACAGTATCTCATAATGGTATAGAATATGAACTATTTCTCCAAAATGAGAGAAGTTTTGCCCATACTCAATAATTTTTTCATCTAACACATTAATGCCTAAATCGATAAGATCATCAAGGATTTCCTGGGAAAATGGCAAAGCCCCATCTGGTGTTTTCAATCTTTCATACAATTCTTTTTTTTCTTTCCGCGTATACGAATAAGTATGCAAATTATTGACCAGATATTCGATACAGAGTTTTTGTTCGGGGTAGTTATTTTCTAACATAGTACGAAATACACTTCGAAGATAGTCTAAAGATACGGCTGAAGATTCGGCGGTAGATTTTATAGCAGCCAGGGGTGTATTTATGGCATGGGCGATGTTTGCCGACATAGCTCCTAACACAGCCATTTTTTCAGAAACAATCAACTTATCTACCGTTTGACGAAGAATTGAATTTTTTTCCTGCAGTTGATTTTCCAGATTTTCATTAAATTGTTGAATTTGGTAGGCCTTCGCATAAAAGGTTTCTGCCATTTCCCGTATTTCTTTGATATTTTGTATATTTTTCGAAAGTGGTGGGAGCGGACTTGCGGTATCCCACGCAGCGATAGAATCGATAAAAGCACTTAAGGGAGATAAAAGCATCGTGTGGAGCAGAAAAAATCTTATGGCCAGAATTCCCGCAAAGATAAGAACAGCCAGTTGACTTAAGAAAATGGTAGGAGAGATAATCGCCTCTCTGTTTTCAACAGGGGTTAACAAGAAAATAGGAATCCCTAACCAGATGTTTTTCGTAGGAGTAACCACAAATTTTTTCCCCTGGAGAGTGAGGTTTTTCAAGGAAAAAGAAAAGACGATGTTAGAAATGTTTCCTCCCATACTGGTAAAGGGGATTCCCTCTGAAGAGGTAAAAACCACAATACTCCCATCATATCGAACCAACCGCAGTATTTCATTCCCGAGGGTTTGTAGTTCTAAACGACCCACCAGTAATTTTTCTTTAAAAGGATAGGTATAATAAATACTGGGTTTTTCATTTTCCGGGGCCCTTATAACGGAAGATCGCCGGACCGTCGAAAAATAGTGGTTCTTCAAAAAAGTGGAAAGGGGCGGCTGAGAAAAGGTAAATCCTACAAAAACCGCTGAAGAAGGGGATTTTTTTATGATCCCCTCCACTCTCAGGTTAGAAAGAACATATACATCAGAAAAAAGAGAAAGATTTCCCAAAGTACTAGGAAAATAATAATTTCCTATTTCTTCGAGTTGAAGCGCCGCAGTAGTGAGTGTCTCATTCAGTATTGTATCAAGGGTTATCAATTCTAGTTTTCGGCGGTGAGAAAAATCTCGATAGGCTACACGAACCACCGTTACAGAGATAGCCACAAGGAAAAGAATACTTACGCCCAGCGTAATACTATCTAAAATGACAAATATTTGCCGCAATTTATAAGGATTTTTCTTTCTACTTTCTTTCATTTGAATTCCCGACGGATATCCTTAATCACATAGTAGGGACGGTCTATAACTTCACCGTACCTATCAAAGGTTATTGAACCAAACATCGTTTTGTGGGGTCCCTGGGTAAGAAGCCACTTTTTTACCGCTTCCGGCGTAGTGGCTCCCGACTCAACCGCCTGTTCAAGGAGTTCAAGGGCCACATACACATTAAAACTCAGAATAGTAGGACTTACACCGTAATTCTCTTCTATGGTGCGCATATAGGTTTCTACTACAACATTTTCTGTGCGAGAGGGGTACAGAGAGGGAATAATAAAACGCTGAATAGCAGGGCCTGCTCCCATGATAAGGTCCACATTATTCATCCAGGGAGTAAACAAAATCGGTGTCTCGGGATGAAACTGATAACTTAACTGGGCAATGTTGCCCGCTATATTCTTATATCCGCCGATAAGCAGATACAGGAAATCATACGAAGTTCCCTTAAAAAGAGGTTCAAGCGAATCAATAGAAAACTTTCGGGTATCAATATCATGGACCAGGAGGAAAATTGCAGGATCTGCCGCATGAAGGGCCTTGCTAAAAATATCCAGGGCCGGCACTACATAGGCAGGATTCGCCATATCCCGGATAATAAGCATCTTCTTTGGATTGTTTTCGAGGGCTATACGCACAAGAGACAGCTGTTCCTGATTCACATCGGGTACTACCCGAAAGATGTTATCATCTTTGGAAGAAAGTTCATTCGTAGTAGCGCCTGTTATAATAGCAAGCACCTTTTCCTGGTTAATAGACGGCACTATTGCAAGAGCACAGGTTGAAGTATGACTGGTAATTAAAAACGAAATCTTCTGCTCTCGGATATGTTTATACGCCGTGATGGTTCGTTCAGGATCCCAGCCATCATCAAAGGGATACACCACTAAACGACTTTTAGGGTGCTGCTTCTCATACAACCGAACCGCCCCAATTTCGCTGACCCCGATAATGGAGCCCGCTTCTAACTTTGTCATCAAAGCTACAGAAACCTTTGGGGCCGAGCACGCAGAGACTATCAAAACACTTCCTAAAAGTATCTTGAGAACAAACAAAGAAAGGAACGGACCATACCACTTGTTACCGCTTTTCATACCAGGTCTCCCGGGATACAGTACCCCTTTTACTTTTTATGTATTTTCCCGACCAACCATTGCTATTTTAAGTATAGGAGAGAAAGGCTGTTCATGCTAGAATAAAGGGTATGAAAGAGGTAAATTCTTTTGTTCATTGCGATTCCATATCTTTTACCTATCCAGAAGGGGAACACCCCATATTCTCTGATTTTACGGCGGACTTGCCCGGTGGCTTTGTGAGCCTTGTGGGGCCTAACGGTATTGGGAAATCAACCCTCATGCTCCTGGCCGCGGGGCGTTTGTTTCCTCAGAAAGGACACATTTTTCTGCTCGGCCGAGACACGCGCACCTTTCAGGACGAGGAAGAACGAAACCGCTATGCATCTTTTATCTACCAGAATATGGAATTCGAAACTGAAGAACCTCTGGAGTCGCTTCTTGAAACCGTGTATGCCGGTGGATTCCATCCCCTCAAAGGAGAAGACTTTTACCAAGAAGTTTTATCCGTTTTTGAATTGACCCATCTCCGAGAGCGGCCTCTGGCACGGCTTTCTAAAGGGGAGATGCAGCGGGCCCTTTTAGCCTTTGCGGCCCTGTATGGTTCTCGCTCTATCTTTATGGATGAACCGGTTTTTGCCATGGAGGACCGCCAAAAAGAAAAGGCCCTAGAATTTTTCCGTTCCTACCATGAGCGAACGGGAATAACAATCTATCTATCCTTGCATGAACTGGATCTCACCAAAAAATATGCCAAAACCGTGCTGTTGTTCAAAAAGAACCAGACCATCGAGATCGGACGCCCCTTAGAAATTCTTACTCCCCAGAACCTGGAAGAAGCCTACGGAGTTCCCGCAGCGATGCTCAAGCAGAAAGAATACCTTGATCGAACCAAGCTTAAAGAAGAAGCGGAACTTTGGGGAGAACACAAGGGGTAGCGGGCTAAACAGGGGAAAGACCAGAGCAATCAAGCAAAAGGTAAAAATCTTCCCCTTAAAAAGGTAGGAGCAGACAAAGGGTGGCCCCTTTCGGGCCCCCAGCAAGTCAAACAGGATGAAAAGGAAAAACCACCATGGATGAGAGTAGTTTTATTTTAGGGGTAGATCTTGATGGCGTGGTAGGAGATTTTTATGGGGCCATTCGAAAAATTGCGGCCGAATGGCTCCATAAGCCCCTTGAATACCTTACCCCCGAAGTTTCCTTTGGTCTACGAGAATGGGGTATAGAAGAATATGGCGGTTATGATCGACTGCACCGTTTTGCGGTAACCCAGCGAGACCTTTTTCGCATCATGGAGCCCATCACCGATGCCCCAGCGACTTTACGAAAACTCTCTTTAAAGGGAATTCGGATCCGGATCATCACCCATCGTCTGTTTTTAAAATACTCTCATAAGACAACCATTCAACAAACGGTAGATTGGCTCGATTACCATGATATTCCCTACTGGGATCTCTGTTTCATGAAAGACAAGGGCGCCGTCGGTGCCCATGTCTATGTGGATGATTCCCCGGAAAACATCAAAAAACTCCGTCAGCAGGGCTGTCGTACCATCGTTTTTACCAATTCAACCAATCGAAGCCTTCCGCCCCCCCGGGCCAACAATTGGCAAGAGGTAGAACAGCTGGTACTGGAAGCCTATGAAGAATGGAAAACCGGAACCCTGAACCTCTTTGGGGCAGAAGAATTCCCCTTTTCCCCCTCTTCATCGGGAAAGTAAAACCATAAGCGAACAGCGCCATGACCACGATTCTCCTAACCACCATTAACGCCAAGTGGATCCATCCAAGCCTGGCCCTTCGTCTTTTAAAAGCCAATCTCGGGACCCTCGAAGAAAAAACAAAAATCCTGGAATTTGCCATTCGTCAACCCCTCGAAGATAAAGTACGGGCCATTTTACAAGAGCGCCCTCGTATTCTTGGTTTGTCCGTGTATATCTGGAACCACCTGGCAACGTTGCGTCTTATCGAAGCCCTTGAAGAAGCCTGGGCACAGGGCATAGCCCCCCGGCCCATCATCATCCTTGGGGGACCGGAAGTCTCTTTCTGTGACGATAGGAGCCCCATCATACAAAAGGCCGATCTCGTTATCCGGGGGGAAGGGGAACTGGCTTTTCGGGAGCTCTGCGAGGGACTCCTTACTGATAGTTCCTGGGAACAAAGTCCCTCCATTCGTCATGTAGCGGGAAAATGTATATATACCCATCCCACACCTCTTGATACCATAGACCCTGGCTATCGTCTCTACACAAAAGAGGATATTTCTCAAAAAATCACGTACGTGGAAGCGAGCCGCGGTTGTCCCTTTGGCTGTGAGTTTTGTCTCAGCTCCCTCGATAGAACCGTTCGGGAATTTCCGCTAGAACCTTTTCTTTCGTGGATGGAGCATCTCATCCAGCGGGGCGCAAAAACTTTTAAATTTCTGGATAGAACCTTTAACCTGGATATCGATCGAGCACGACGCATCATGGAGTTTTTTCTCGAACGTTTGCAACCCGGCATGAATGTTCACTTTGAAATGGTCCCCTCAATTTTTTCTCCCCAATTACAGGAAACCCTACGGCGCTTTCCTTCGGGAAGCCTCCGCATCGAGGTAGGTATTCAAACCTTCACGGACCACGTAGCTCGCCGGATTGGCCGTCCCAGCAATCCTCACAAAGAAATGGAAACCCTCCGTTTTTTACGGGACCAGACAAAAGCCATCGTTCACGCAGACCTTATTGCGGGGCTCCCCGGAGAAACCCTTGAATCCTTTGCAGATTCCTTTAATCAGCTGTGGACCTGTGGTCCCACGGAAATTCAACTGGGGATCTTAAAAAAGCTCCCGGGGACCCCTATTGCACGGCATGACACCGAATGGGGCATGGTATACGAGTCCAATCCACCCTACGAAGTCCTGGAAACCCGAACGATGAGTAAACCCAGCCTGGACCGCATAAAAAACATGGCCCGTTTCTGGGAACTTATCGTTAACCGCGGACATTTTGAAGACCTTCTTCCACGACTCCTCCCTGAAAAAGAGCCGCCCTTCTGGCCTTTTCTTGAACTTTCCGACTATTTGCTTTCCCGGTTTGGCCGAAATTGGGGAATCGAACGCAGGGCCCTTCGGGAAGTCCTAGAAGAATATCTTTCTCGGTGATGCCGTATAATCAACATCTTTTTTATCATAGGTGAGACGGCTGAACCTCTTCAAAAAATACTCTTCTCAGGAAAAGCACTCTTCTTTGTATCGCCGATGAGGTTTGTTCACCCCAGCAATGTCTCTAAATACGGGGCAAGATCCACCTTAATGGGCATCACGTACAAATCAAAGCCATGGGTTTTACAGAAAGCAATCACCTTTTTGCCAAATCGCACATTCCACTCGAGGGTAGGCTCGAAATTCTTAGGGAAAATGGCCCGATTTCGTATTTCCCAGTAGGTTTTACTTCGTTCTGAAAGAACCGGCGAAATACCCCAGAAAACCCGCTTGTTTTCCAGGTATTCCGCGTATATTTCCAGCAATCGCTCATCAAAAAAGGGCTGACTCATAAATCCATCGGCCCCCGCATCTTCCTTTGCAAGAAGATAATCGAGCTCATAACGGATATTGGCCCGATAGGGGTCAAAGGCCGCATACACCGTTAGAGAAGGCAATTCGTTTTTCAGTTTTCTAATCAATTCGGTGGTTTTCGTCGGATAAACCCGACGACCCATATCCTGAGGAGGATCCCCCGCAATAACCAAAACGGTTTGGATGTCATGCTGCATGAAAAACTCTTTGAGCGGAAAATCCCGTCGCATATCAAAATCTATGGCCCGTATATGAGGAATCACCGGCAAAGGTACGTTCTCTTGATGTAAAAGAGCGGCCCCTTCCCAGGAACGGAGGGGAAAACGCAGCAGATCAGGAATATTGATATGGGTTATGCTTTTCCATTTTTCACAAAGTTTGGCTTCTCTAACAAGCTCGTCTTCATTTCGAGGAACTATTTCGAGGGAAATTCTCATACCTCGTTTTCACCATCCTTCTTCTTTTGTTCGAGTATTTGCGGTATCGCAGTACCACACCTTTTATATCTTTTCAATCTAAAGTCCAAAACGGAGCTCTGCCCGGAAAGCAGGTTGCTGCGTATCTTCATGGCGCCCTTCTACAAAGGTAATTCTACCGACTGGCCAAGGGCAGGAGATATCTTTTGTAGAAAAAGAGACCCCTTTGTCATCATTTTCTTGATTATCGTTTCGATAGAGGAAAATACGTTCTCCCGGTTTCACCTCAGAAATATAATTGATATCAAGTCTAAGTCGTTCTATTTCTTCCCAGACCTCGAGGTTAAAAATATCCTGGACCCACTGAACATAGCGGGCATTATTTACGTGGCCATTATAATCGATATCTGAATAGAGGGCCCGTCGTGTTTCCACTAACTCTAATTCTTCCTTCTCTCCTAAGGTGGGAAGTCCATCCTCCAGGGCAGGTTTTTCCTGGTTTGTCGGAAGCCCTTCCGTAAGCAGTTGGGGCCGCAGGGGACGCATTTTTTCCATATCAATTAAAAGCCAACCACTGCGGGCCTGCGCAACGGCAACACCCATTTCATCGGTAATAGCATAATCCCGCACTGCAAAAAGTTTATTTGTCCCCCGCGGCCAGGTTTCTACCACAATCCTTTCCCGCCAGGATGGGCGACGAAACAGAACCACCGACATCCGGGAAAGTACCCAGGCAAGATTTTTCTGCTGTAACAGATCCTTGCCTACCCCCAAACGGGTAGCATGCTCCCCCGCTACTTCTTGAAAATAATTAAAAATTGCAGCCATGGTGAGTCGATTTTTATAATCCACATCCCAGGTACATACCGTAAATTTTTCTGAATATGTAGTTTCCATGGGAATTCATGGTGACAAAAGGTCCCACAAAGGTCAATACGGCTATCCCCTTTATTCAAAGAAGTCCCATCATGTACAATACAAGCATGAAAATACGGGAACAACTGGATAGGCTTGCGGAAGAACGGATCCTCATCCTGGATGGGGCCATGGGAACCATGATACAGAGTTTCGGCCTCGAAGAAAAAGATTTTAGAGGAACCCGTTTTAAGGATCATCCATCCCCTTTAACGGGATGTAATGATATTCTTTGTCTTACCAAACCAGAAGTCATCAGTTCTATTCACCAGGCCTACCTTCAAGCTGGGGCGGACATTATTGAAACCTGTTCTTTCAATGCCAACCGTCTTTCCCTGGAAGATTACCATCTTTCAGAATTGGCTTATGAAATTAATGTGGCCGCCGCTCGCATCGCCCGGGAAGCGGCAGAACGTTACAGTACTCCCGAGAAACCCCGTTTTGTGGCAGGGATCCTTGGACCAACGAGTAAAACCGCCAGTATCTCTCCCGATGTGAATGATCCGGCCCTGCGGGACGTTACCTGGGATGATCTAGAAACCGCGTATTATGAAAGTGCCCGGGGTCTCGTTGATGGGGGCGCCCAGCTTCTCATGGTGGAAACCATTTTTGATACCCTGAATGCCAAGGCAGCGGTTGCCGCAATTCTTCGTCTCACTGAGGAACGGGCAGCCCAAGGATTGGAATCAGATATTCCCATCATGATTTCAGGAACCATTGTGGATGCTTCGGGACGCAACCTTTCAGGTCAAACCGTAGAAGCCCTGTATATTTCTCTGAAACATGCCAAACCCTGGTCTTTTGGACTTAACTGTTCCCTCGGGGCAGATAAACTCTACCCCCATGTGGCAGCCCTTGCTGACGTTGCCGATTGTTGGGTAAGCGCCCATCCGAACGCGGGACTTCCCAATCAATTTGGACAGTACGATGAAACACCCATCACAATGGCCTCCCATATCGACGCTTTCCTGCAGAACTCTTTAGTGAATATCGTAGGAGGTTGCTGTGGTTCCACTCCCGCCCATATTGCAGAAATAGCCCGAATTGCTTCGCAATACGCTCCCCGCAAGCGGAAAGAGACCGATCGACGAACCTGGCTTTCCGGTCTGGAACCCCTCTGTGTTGATAGAAAAAATGGCTTTATCGATGTGGGAGAACGGACCAACGTGGCAGGGAGTCGTAAATTCCTTCGCCTCATAAAAGAAAAAAAATATGAACAGGCCCTTCAGATTGCCCGCGAAATGGTAGAGTCCGGGGCGGCCATCATCGACGTCTGTATGGATGATGCCCTGTTGGATGCCGCTTACGAAATGGAACTCTTTTTACGGGATGCCCTTTCGGATCCAGCCATAGCCCGGGTCCCCATCATGCTTGATAGTTCCCGCTGGGATGTCCTGGAACGGGGACTTAAGTGTCTTCAAGGGAAGGGCATCGTGAATTCCCTGAGCCTCAAGGAGGGAGAAACCGTTTTCCTTGAGCGGGCCCAAAAGGTACATCGGTATGGGGCAGCCATCGTCGTGATGCTCTTTGATGAAATCGGCCAGGCCGACACCTATGAGCGAAAAATCGCAGTGGCTGATCGAAGTTACCATCTTTTAGTAAAGGCCGGCATTCCTCCCGAGGACATTATTTTTGATCCCAACGTGCTTTCAATTGCTACGGGCATACCAGAACATGATCGTTACGGTCTGGACTTTATTCGGGCCTGTGGATGGATCTCGCAACGGTTCCCTCGCTGTCAGATCTCAGGGGGGATCAGCAATCTTTCTTTCAGTTTTCGGGGAAACGACACTGTGCGGGAGGCGCTCCACGCGGTTTTCCTGAAATACGCCATAGAAGCAGGCCTTTCCATGGGAATCGTCAATCCGGCAACCTTGCGGCCCTACGAGGAGCTTGACCCAGAGTTGCGGGAAGCCGCAGAAGACGTGCTTTTCCTGCGCCAGGTCGAGGCCACAGAAAAGCTGTTAAAACTTGCAGAAAAAATGAGAGATGCTACTTCCGGCAAAGACGGAGGCAACATTCCGTCCGGGTCCAGGGGATCATCTGATAGTTCTTCCGTTTCGAATTGGCGAGAACTTCCCCTGGAAGAACGGGTTGTGTATGCCCTTGTAAAGGGTATAGATGAATACATAGAAGAGGATGTCTTAGAACTGAGAAAACACTATCGACGCTCCCTGGAAATTATCGAAGGTCCCCTCATGAAAGGCATGAATGAGGTTGGCGATCGTTTTGGCTCAGGTCGTATGTTCCTCCCCCAGGTCATCCGGAGTGCCCGGGTTATGAAAAAAGCGGTAGCCGTTTTAGAGCCCTTTATTCAAGAAGAAAAACTTCTCGATGCCAATGGGAAAAATCAAAAAGAACAAAAAAAGATTGTGCTGGCCACCGTAAAAGGGGACGTGCATGATATAGGGAAAAACATTGTAGGGGTAGTGTTGGGCTGCAATGGCTATGAAATCATCGATTTGGGGGTAATGGTTCCTACCGAAACAATTCTCGAACGAGCCCGGAAAGAAACGGCCGCAGCTATTGGACTTTCAGGGCTTATTACGCCTTCCCTGGAAGAAATGGTCCGCACCGCCCGAGAAATGGAACGACAGGGTTTTACTATCCCCCTCTTAATTGGCGGAGCCACCACCAGTGAAGCCCATACGGCACTCCGCATTGCCCCCGAATATTCCGGGCCTGTGGTGTATGTAAAAGATGCGAGCCGGGCCGCAGGGGTGGTCCGTTCGCTGCTTTCTGACCAGGAACGGCCCCGTTTTCTGGAAAAACTTGACAGTGCCTATCAAGAAGCACGTCTCCGCCATGAGCAGCTACAAAAGAAAACTCCTCTCATCTCTCTCCAGGAGGCGCGTTACAATAAACTCGCCACAAACTGGTCTTCCTTTAGTATTCATAAACCCCGCAACCCGGGGATTCATGTGTTTCAAGAATACCCCATAAAAGAAATAATTCCTTATATTGACTGGTCTTATTTCTTTTACTCCTGGGATATGGGCCATGGGTTTGAATCGGTTCTGTCAGACCCCGAAAAGGGAGAAACGGCTCGACGTCTTTATGAAGAAGCTCAAAACATGCTTGCCCTTATTGTAGAACAAACGCTCTTACAGGCCCGAGCAGTGATTGGCCTTTTTCCCGCCGCATCCCAGGAAGATGATATCCTTATCTTCAATAATGCAGGAAAGGAAATAGGTCGTTTTTCATTTTTAAGAAATCAAGAAAAAAAAGGTCTTGGCCGTCCAAATCTTTGCCTTGCCGATTTCATCGCTCCGGCAGAGACGGGCCTTACGGATTGGATAGGTCTTTTTGTACTTAGCACTGGTTTTGGTTTAGAGGAATTACAGGCCCACTATAAAGCGCAACAGGATGAATACCGGGCCCTTCTTGCCCAATCCCTTGCGGACCGTCTTGCAGAGGCTTTCGCGGAAGCCCTCCATCAACGGGTACGAAAGTACCTGTGGGCATACAGTCCTGAGGAAAACTTGACCCCCGAAGAATGTATTAAAGGAAACTATCAAGGGATTCGACCGGCCTTTGGGTATCCGGCCTGTCCCGACCATTTTGATAAACAGCTGGTCTTTAGTCTTCTCGACGCAGAAAAACACTGCGGCATCCATCTTACCGAATCAGCGATGATGGTTCCTTCCGCATCGGTATGTGGGATGTATTTTTCCCATCCTGCCAGTTATTACTTTGGGGTAGGACGAATCGGAGAAGATCAACTGGCCGATTGGGCACAACGAAAGGGCCTTGATATCGAAACCGCCCACAAGAGACTGGGTCCCATATTTCTCTAACCTTATAAGGGCTTACCGCAATTAAAACATTCCGTACGGTAGGTAGAATTCTCCACCCCACAGGAGGGACATACCTTCGCAAAAGGATTACCCGAAGGCGGGGGACGCAACGAACGTTGCCCATAGACAGAAGGGGCTTCCCTTTCCTGGACAGTGGCAGTTTTTTCTTCCCTTTCTTCTTTTTGTATGGCCGTTTTTGGAGTCCCAGCAGATTCCATCTGCACCGTTCCTACGGGCAATATGACCGGCATCCCAACCCCCGCAGGATTAATAGCAGAAGGATTCGCCAAATTCACATTGATGGTTTGTCCAGAGGCGCTTTTTACTTCTTTATCCTCTTCCGAAGAGCCCCGCATAGGGTGATGAAGTAATTCTTTATAGATTAAAAGAAGTTCTATTGCTATGAGCAACAAAAAAGCAATCACCGCAATGTTAAAGAATACTTCCATACAATTATTATTCTCCCGGATCTCTAAAAAATCAACCTTCTAGAAGGACGATCGTTGCTTTCATCAGCATAAGAATAGAGAAATGGCTGTTTTTATCCAGGCGGAACATATCTACATACTTTACGGTGCTTCTTAAAGAGTTGGTATACCTTTAACGTGGGCCGCCCTTATGCATGTTTCACGTGAAACAATAGAGAGGTCCCCAGGCTTCATACTTTTTGAATAAACCGCCGCTTATTATGTAGGGCCAGCTCCGCAGATTACCCCTGCCCTTACCAAAACGATCACCTTATTCCAGGCTCAATACTATCACTTTTTACTAAGGTGGCGAGCAGGTGATGGTCGCCACCCCACGAGATTTCTGTCATCAAACATTTTATTCTTCTTCGTTGGCGATTCTATCTACCCCTATCACAAAATCGGGCCGCTCTATCTGAAGCAAGCGGACGCCCTGGGCAGAACGGCCCATGACAGAAATTTCTTTCGCCGCCAGTTTTATAGACTTTCCCTGGCTCGTAATACACATGATATCATCATCCTCTTTTACGCTCACACAACTCACAATTTCACCAGTTTTTTCGGTAATGGTATACACCCGCTGACCGCCGGTAGCCCGATTATGGGCGGAAAACTCAGCATACTCTACCCGTTTACCATAGCCATACTCGGTAACGATTAGCATCTTTTCTTCATCGTTTACCCGTAAAAGACCAGCAAGCTCATCATCCACATCCAGCTTCATACCGGTAACACCTCGAGAAGAACGACCCATGGGACGGATTTGTTCTTCATGGGTACGAAGGGCCTGCCCTTTACGGGAAATCATCATAATTTCATCGGAACCACCGGTCAAAAGAGCACTCACCAGGGTATCACCCTCATCCAAAGAAATGGCTATTATTCCCCTTGTTTTAGCATTGGAAAATTCACTGGTTTGAACTTTTTTTACGATCCCCCTGGTGGTCGCTAAAAGGAGATAGGTATCATCCCTGAATTCCCGAATATCTACTACCGTCGTTATTTCCTCATTGGGAGAAACCATTAAGAGGGACTTAATGTGCACTCCCTTAGAGATTCTCGAACCTTCAGGTATCTCATGGACCTTAAGCCAATAGGCCCGTCCCTTGCTGGTTATAAACATAAGATGGTCATGGGTAGTGGCCACGAACAACTGCTCAATAAAATCTTCCTCTGCTAGCTTAGCGCTGGCCATCCCTTTACCACCCCGCCCTTGACTCTTATACGACGAAACCGGAACCCGCTTGATATACCCAAGATTAGAAATCAGAATAACCATCTCTTCTTTCTGAATAAGATCTTCAATATTTATGCTTTCTATTTCATCGGCCACTATCTCGGTCCGACGGGGATCTCCATATTTTTCTGCGACGCTTCTTAGTTCGTCTTTGATAACCCCCATCAATTTAGCTTTATCTTCCAAAAGGCTCTTAAGATAGCTAATGAGGGTACGAAGCTCTTCCAGCTCTTTTTGTAGTTTCTCTACTTCAAGGCTGGTAAGGCGCCCAAGACGCATATCCACAATGGCCTGCGCCTGAATTTCAGTCAGAACAAAGCGCTGTATTAAATTTGTTTTTGCAAGCTCCACATCTCGAGAGGCCTTAATAATGGCCACCACCTCATCGATATTGGCTAAGGCTATCATGAGCCCTTCCAGAATGTGGGCCCGCTCTTCCGCTTTTTGTAAATCGTACTTCGTGCGGCGAGTAACGACATCCACACGATGCTCTACGTAATACGCTATTAATTCTTTAAGGGACAAGCATTTAGGCCGAAGCCCCACAAGGGCAAGATTGATAACCCCAAAAGTCGATTGCAATGCGGTATGAGAAAAAAGCTGATTTAATACAACTTTTGCTATGGTCCCCTTTTTTAGCTCAATAACGATCCGTAGACCTTCCCGGTCTGATTCGTCTCGAATCTCCGCAATTCCATCGATAACCTTATCTCGCACTAATTCGGCTATTTTTACCAACAGACTCGCCTTATTCACACCATAAGGGATTTCCGTAAAGATTATGCTTTCCTTTCCATTTTTTGCCACTTCGATAGTAAACTTACCCCGAACAACAATCCGGCCCCGACCTGTGGCATAAGCTTCCTTAATCCCCCGTTTTCCGAAAACAATACCGCCGGTGGGGAAATCGGGACCCTTTATGTAGTGCATGAGACCATCAAGACTTATCTCTGGATTGTCAATATATGCACAAATGGCATCCACCACCTCATTAAGATTATGGGGTGGCATATTAGTGGCCATCCCTACGGCGATCCCGCTCGAGCCATTTATAAGGAGGTTAGGAATAGCCGATGGAAGAACACTGGGTTCCTTGAGCGATTCATCGTAATTAGGGACAAAATCGACGGTGTCTTTTTTAAGATCCGCCAGCATCTCGTCGCCAATGCGAGAAAGCTTTGCCTCCGTATACCGGGAAGCCGCCGGGGGATCCCCATCAATGGAACCAAAGTTCCCCTGTCCCTGTACCAGGGGATAGCGAAGCGAAAAATCCTGGGCCATCCGCACCAGCGCATCGTAGAGGGACGCATCTCCATGGGGATGGTATTTTCCCATCGCATCCCCGGTAATACGGGCGCTTTTCTTTGTGGAACTGTTTGGATGGAGTCCCAGTTCATCCATGGCGTACAGCAGTCGGCGATGCACCGGTTTAAGTCCATCCCGGACATCGGGAAGGGCCCGGCTCACAATTACCGACATGGCATAATTGAGATAGGCGGTTTTTACCTCATCCTCTATAGCTATCGGTATTACTTTTCCTTGTTGCTCTTCCATAATCAGGCTCTCCCTTTACACATCCAGGTTAGAAACGGCCAGGGCATTCTCTTCTATGAATTGACGGCGGGGTTCCACCTCTTCTCCCATGAGGGTAGTGAAAATCCGTTCCGCCTCTACCGCATCATCCATGTGTACCTGAATGATATTTCGTCGTTTCGGATCCATGGTGGTTTCCCACAATTGTTCCGGATTCATTTCACCAAGACCTTTATACCGTTGAACCGTTATTTTTTCCGGATCTCTACCTGCCTGGGCAAGAATTTTATCTTTTTCTTCATCGTTGTACGCATAAAACACTTTCTTTTCATAGGTAATCTTATACAAGGGAGGCATGGCCAGATACACATGTCCCCGTTCTATGAGTTCCCTCATGTAGCGATAAAAAAAGGTAAGTAACAGGGTACGAATATGGGAACCATCCACATCAGCATCGGCCATGATGATGATTTTGTGATATCGAATTTTAGAAATATCAAAGGTATCCCCGATACCCGCCCCAATGCTCGCAATGATAGGCTGAAGTTTTTCGTTACTTATGATTTTCTCTATACGGGTCTTTTCAACGTTCAACATTTTCCCCCAGAGGGCAAGAATGGCCTGGAAGGTTCTATCCCTTCCCATTTTTGCAGAACCACCAGCGGAATCTCCCTCTACAATAAAAAGCTCACATTTAGCAGGGTCCTTTTCCGAACAATCAGCGAGCTTCCCCGGAAGCCCCGCGCTTTCCATGACATTTTTCCGTCGAGTAGCATCCCGGGCCTGGCGAGCCGCAATACGGGCCTTTGCGGCGAGGACTGTTTTTTCAAGGATAGCAGTAACGATATCCGGTCGCTGGTCTAAGAAAAGCTCTAGCTGTTCGTTTACCAGGGATTCTACAATTCCTTTTACTTCAGAATTTCCCAGTTTTCCCTTCGTTTGTCCTTCAAATTGAGGATTAGGAACCTTTACTGACAATACTGCCGTAAGACCTTCCCGGACATCATCGCCCGAAAGGCTTTCCTCAAGTTTCTTGGCTAATTTCGATTTTTTTAGGTATTCGTTTAAAGTCCTGGTAAGAGCGGATTTAAACCCTACCAGGTGGGTTCCTCCCTCCCGGGTGTTGATGTCATTCACAAAAGAAAACATCATTTCGTTGTACGTGTCGTTATATTGGATGGCAACCTCTACTTCCACATCATCCCGGGAGCCACTCAGATAAATAACATCGTTATGTAAGACCTTCTTTCCTTCGTTGAGGTATTGAACAAAGCTAATAATACCCCCTTCAAAAAGAAATTCATGAACCTTTGGCTGGGTTAAACGTTCATCCCGAATGCTTATTTTGAGTCCCTTATTTAAAAAGGCCAATTCCCGAAGACGATTTGAAAGGGTATCAAAATTGTAGGTCACTGTCTCAAAAATGGTATCGTCCGCTTTAAAGCGAACAACCGTTCCCCGTTTACTGCTCTCCCCCACAACTTTGACGGGCTCCTCAGGGACTCCTATGCGATATTTTTGATAATAAATTTTGCCATCCCGGTGCACAAAGACTTCACACCAGGTAGAAAGGGCATTCACAACCGAAACCCCCACCCCATGAAGCCCACCAGAAACCTTATAGGACTTTTTATCAAACTTTCCCCCGGCATGGAGCTTGGTCATAACCAGTTCGAGGGTGCTAACACCTTCCGTCGGATGAATATCGACCGGGATTCCTCGTCCATTATCTTCTACTCGTACAATATCATTCTTCTCCAGGACCACCAAAATCTCAGTGCAGTGTCCCTGCATGGCCTCATCAACCGAGTTATCCACAACTTCATATACCAGATGATGAAGACCATCGATCCCCGTGGATCCAATGTACATACCAGGGCGTTTCCGTACGGCCTCCAGGCCTTTCAATACCTGAATACTGTGGGCTGAATAACTCGATTCCATCATCTTTCCTTATTATCAACTATAAATATAGGTAGAATATACGTTAAACAAGTATACCCGATTTTATATCTCAAAGTAAAGGCCGCAATGCCTCATTATTTTTCTAGCCGAAAACGGACATAATAATCAAAACTAAAATCTAGCCGAAATACATACCGTCAACGACGGCATCCTCGGCTAATGTTCCTCCATCATTATCAATATTTTTCCCAGCTTTTTCCTGATTCAAGTGTAACAATCGGTCCACAGCGCTGTCCAGAGCCTTTTTTAATTCTACTGGATTTTGTTTTTGCAGTTCCGTCCGGAGTATCTGTTTGCGTTCTTCAGGGATATCAGGACATTCAAGAAGGCGCTGGCAGGGTGTTTTGGCTCGCTCATAATGCTTCTTGTACTTACCATTTTCAAGTTTAGTTTTGCCACTGATCTTAATTGAGGGTTGCCAGTAATTCGTAAACGGATTCAGGTATCGATACACTTCCTTCAAGGCTTCCCATGCTGCTTCGGTATCGTAACGAAAATAGCCGACTGTTTTTCGCACCCGGTCGCCATTCTTTTGCTCGACAAAACAATTGTCGTTCTTGCGGTACGGTCTGCCACGGGTGAACTGGATCTGTTCAGTGTGGCACCAGAGTACCAGTTGGTTGTTGATAAACTCGCCCCCATTGTCTGAATCGAGGCCATAGAGGGCAAACGGTAATGTATCCTTTATGTCTATCAATGCTTCTTTTACCCATCGATGGGCATTATTGAGGAGCGCTCGCAGCTCAGTCCACCCGGAATAGATATCGGTAGCCGTTAATGTCCAGCAATGAGCTCCTCTGGTGCTTATCCCACAATGTGCTACCCGGTCTATCTCAAAGAATCCGGGCTTTCTCTCGTCCCAGGCAAAGAACGTCCGTACCGCTATTTGACTCTTGAGCAAGGATCCTTTTGTGGTACAGCTTTTGCCCCGCAACGCCAGGCGTTTCCGTGCCGGCTGCAAGAGCCGGTCGGCATGGGAGTCGCTAATCTCCAGCAGTAACTGCCGTATATCACCTCTTATGCCAAAATCAGGATCATGAGAAGCTTCCAGATAGTCTATGGCATGCCGAATAAAGGGAACCAGTCGTGCTCCGCACGGTCGGTCGAAAAAATCCCATATCTTTATGAGTGCTGCGATACACCCTTCATGATACTTTCTGGGTCTGCCGCCAGCTACAATCCGTTTTTTTGTGTTCCCCTTCTTTGCTCTTGCAATGAGCTTTACCACTTTACCGTCTATGCTAACCCAGCTGGTTTTCCCATAACTTGTGAGAACCCATGCCAGATAATCTCTGTTCTGACCAGTTATCCCCTCAAGTTCATCGAGAATCTTCCCCTTTTCTTTCTTGCTTGCCTGCTGGTACCGTCTGAAATGCTCCTTTTGTATCTCTTTCCGTGCCTTCAAACTCAACCCCATTTTGCTCCACGATCCTCCGTAGAGCAGTATATTTTGGGCTAGATTTTTAGTTTTGAGGCATCCATCTTTTTCGGCTAGATTTTATTTTGAGGCATTACGAGGCAAGCTATCATGACCATACACATTTCAATTGTGCATTACTTGTGGATAATATGTTAATTTTTTATTATTGATATATTAAAGAATTAGTTTTACCCCTTATCCTCCCACTTTCTTTTATATTGTTTTTTAACTCTTTTTTATACAAATAATTATAAAAATAACTAAACATATTGCAAGGTAGAATTTTACAAAAAACGATGGTATAGTAATGAAAAGGCATTTGCAATTTTCTAAATACTTGTGGATAATATGTGAAAAAGCTACTAATATGTTGTAAGAGCGGAACTATAAATGGAGAAGGGTACGTATGTCGACATGGGATTATGAAATTTTCTGGAAAGAAGCTTTAAACCAGATTCGCCAGGAGCTCGGAGAACACGAATTTGCCATGTGGTTTAACATGGAATACCTCCATTCCACCGAAAAAGAGATTGTAGTAGCAGTGCCAAGTTCTTTCTACCGAGACCAGGTAAGCATGCGGTACAAAAATCTTATTGAAGGAAAGCTTCATGAGCTTGCAGGTAAGGATCTGAAAGTTATCTTTGAAGTCCGTCCGAGAAATAAAGAAGCATCACCTATTTCTCAGTCTATCAAAGAAAATGGTCACTCTACTAACACCGAGACCTCTTCATCTAAAACCCCTAAAGCAGAGCAAATCTCTGTCCCAAAAAAGGATCCCCATCCGCAGCTTCGGCAGGATTATACCTTTGACAACTATGTTATTGGCGATAACAACAGCTTTGCAGCTAACGCAGCCATCGCAATAGCTAAAAACCCTGGAAGCGCCTACAATCCCTTTCTTGTGTACGGAGGTGTAGGTCTCGGGAAAACCCATCTCATGCAGGCCATCGGAAATTATATCCACCAAAATTCTAACGCCCGGGTAATCTATATAACAGCAGAAAATTTCACCAATGAATTCATTCAGGCTATTCAGGCCAACAAAACTGCAGCCTTTAAAAATAAATACCGTTTCGTAGATGTACTTTTAATCGACGATATCCATTTCTTACAGAAAAAAAATGAAACTCAGGAAGAACTCTTTCACACCTTCAATGCCTTGTATGACGCCAACAAACAGATGGTTTTCACCTGCGATAGACCGGTATCGGAACTAAAAAACCTTTCAGATCGCCTTCGATCCCGTTTTGAACGAGGTCTTAACGTAGATCTTCAACCACCAAACTATGAAACCAGATACGCTATTCTTCAAAAAAAAGCGGAAAGCCGGGGAGTGCAAATACCTAAAGAAGTACTTGAACTCATCAGTAGAAACGTAACCTCCAACGTTCGGGACCTTGAAGCGGCCCTTACCAAGCTTATCGCCTACGCTGAACTGGTAGGAAAACCTATAACCATTGAAGTGGCCCAGCAACACCTTAAAGACGTTTTTGCCTCTCCCAAACAAACGAATATGTCTATTGAGGTGATTCAGCGGGTGGTAGCAGACTATTTTTCCCTTTCTATAAATGACTTACGAGGTAAAAAACGTACCCAAAACATCGTTCTTGCCCGACAGCTAGCCATGTATATCGGGAGGGAAATAACCGAGTATTCAACTACCGAACTGGGCATGGAGTTTGGCGGCCGAGATCATACAACGGTAATGCATGCCTGCCAAAAGATAGAAGAAAAACTAAGGTCTGATCCTTCTCTGGATCCTATTTTACAAAAACTTATAAGAGACATAAAAGATTATAGCACTAAAAACTAAAAACATGTTAAAATAGGGGGCACAGATTGTGGATAAAAACCTTCTCTGTGCATAAGTGGATAAGGAGGGGATAGTTATCCAGAGGTGATAAAGAGGATAATTCTATAATAAAAAAAGAATTATCCAGTTTTCCACTTTTTCACCTCCTCTACTATAACTATTACTAACATATATATATTTAGTGAAGGAGTATCAAAGATGAAGTTTATCTGTGAACGAGATATTCTCGCCAAAGAAATCACCATAGCTCAGGAAATAATCTCTACAAAGAACGCTATTTCTATACTCTCGAATGTCTATCTCGAAACTATAGATTCTTCTCTCCTTATTCGAGCCACTGATATCAAAGTGAGTTTCGAAACCCGGATACCGGTCTCTGTGGTAGAAGCAGGGTCTACCACAGTGTTCTGCGATAAACTCCTGGGAATCTTAAGTTCTATTCCTGAAGGGGAAGTAGAATTTGAGGAAAGCAACTCAAAGATAACAATTCGTCCTACTTTTAAAAAGATAAAATTTAACTTAAAAAGCATTGCCTCTGATAAATTTCCTGAACTTCCAGATCCAGGGACGATACCGTTCTTTTCGGTACCCTTGCGAGATCTGAAAGACATGATAAGCCAGACAATTTTTGCAATCTCCGATGATGAGACTCGCTATTTTATGAACGGTGTATTTTTTGAAAAACAGGATCCCTATGTGGTGATGGTAGCTACTGATGGACGGCGGCTTGCATATATTCAAAAAAGCATGGAGGAAGGGATTCCTGATTTTAAAGGTATTATCATACCTCCAAAAATACTTAATCTTATTCTCAAACGAGCAAGCGATGAGGGAAGTGCCTCTCTTGCAGTAACAGAAAAAAATATATTTGTGAAATTTGGGTCTTACCTTTTCTCTTCTGTGCTCATAGAAGGTCAGTTTCCTAACTATCGAAGGGTTATACCGGAAAATCAGGCCCATCATTTTGTCATCAATCGTAAAGAAACATTGGAGGCCCTTAAACGGGTTTCTCTTCTGGTAGAACAAAAGTCAAGAAGAATATATTTGAACGTTAAGCCTGGCGTTCTTTCTTTGCTTTCAGAGGAAAGTGATATCGGAGCGGCCAATGAGGAAATCCCCTGCCAGTACGATGGTGAAGAAGTTTCCATAGCCCTGAACTATCGATACCTCGAAGAACCTCTTAGGGTAATGAATGACGATTCAATTGCGATATACTTTACAGAACCCACAAGGGCTATAACAATTAAATCTTTACCAGAAAAGGATTTTTTCCATATTGTCATGCCCATGCAGGTTGATCAATAAATGTTTATTCAAAAGGTCCGCTTATTTTCTTTTCGAAATCTTGTAGATCAAGAGGTGAACATAGAAAAGAAGGATGTTTTTTTAGTTGGAGAAAATGGGCAGGGGAAAACGAACTTTTTAGAGTCCCTCTATTGTTGCGCCTATGGATCTTCATTTAGAAGATGCAAAGATCAGGAAATGATTAGAAAGGGAGAAACCAACTGCGGAGTATCGGTTGCGATAGAGAAGGGCAGGTGTTCTACTATTTCAGTAAAGCTCAGCCAGGGGAAAAAAATCATTGAGGTGGATGGTAAAATTTTGAGCCATCGGAAGGACCTTATCCAGTTTTTGCCGGTTATTATATTCTGTCATGAAGACATGGCTTTTATAAAGGGAACACCCGAACAGAGACGCTGGTTTTTTGACCAGGTGATAAGTCTGTGGGATCCCCTTTATCTTGATACGCTTCAAAGATATAAACAGGTTCTAAAAAATAGAAATTGGCTATTAAAAAACCGAGATACACGAACACTGGATGCCATAGATTTTCAATTTGTCCAGTATGGTTTGATACTCATAGAAAAACGTCAAAAGGCTGTGGAAAGGTTTTCTCGGGTTTTTTCTGAGCTATTCTACAAAGTAGCCGGTCTGGAAGATATTCAGATTCAATACGGGTCTTCATGGAAAGAAGGGGATCAGAACATAATTCTGCGTAATTTAGAGCTTATTAGAAATAGAGAGTTGGATTTCGGCGTAAGTCTCTCGGGTCCTCACCGGGACAGATATCTTTTTGTTCGCAATTCTGAATCTTTTTCTGAGTACGCTTCCACTGGACAGGTACGACTTTTGTCTCTTTTGCTTCGAATCGCTCAGGCTCAAGAATTTACAGACAAAACAGGACAACTCCCTATTTTATTGCTCGATGATGTCCTTCTTGAGTTGGACCCGGAAAAGCGCAAGAAAATAGCCACCGTCTTACCGGCCTATGAGCAGGCTTTTTACACCTTTCTTCCTGAGGAACCCTATGATAGGTATGCAAAAGGTGAAACCCTTGTGTATACTGTGCGGGATGGCGTCTTAGAAAGGAAAGGGTGATATGAAAAAAGCGGCAGAAATTTTATCTGCTTTTTTGGATGATTCTCTCCTTGCAAAAGGACAGCAGTATTCAGCCCTTTTCAATGCCTGGAAAGAGATAGCCGGTGAACAAGTTGCGGCTCATTCTAGAATTCGAGACTTTGAAAAGTCTATTATCATCGTGGAAGCGGAACATCCCGGCTGGATACAGCTCTTACAGACGAAGCAACGATATTTTATTGATTCTTTTCAAAAGAAATTCCCTGAACTTCACATTCGCGGTATCTGTTTTAAGTTAGCTTTTGAAAAAATCTCAGCCAAAGAATACGAAGAAAAAGAAAAAAAGATAAATGATGATTCGGAAAATAATGTATTACAAGAAAATAGTGAGAATGCCCAGAAAGGTAGTGATATGCAGGGGACAGTATTAAAAGCCCAGGATCTTTCTGCAATGTCAGAAGAGAAAATAGCTTCTTCAAACAATGAAGATATTTATAAAAATATACATGATAAAGAATTGGTTGAACGTTTGAAACGCCTGGAGAAGGAAATAAAGAAAAGATGGGGAGAATCAAGCAGTTGACCAAAGGCAAGTTCATATTTTATACTGCCTTGCCGTTATATTAGCTAAGGAGATTGTTTCATGAAGCGTACATATCAACCCAGCAAGGTAAAGCGGAATCGGAAATTTGGGTTCCGTGCTCGTATGAAAACCCGGGGTGGACGGCTTGTTCTGAAACGGCGACGGGCAAAAGGGCGGATAAAGTTAACTGTTTCGGATGAGAAGAAGCCGTACTAAATGTGACTGAACTGTCATTTCGTTTTAGAAAATGCGAGCGTTTAAAGGACAAAAAGGAGATCCAGCGACTGTTTAAGGAGGGAAAAAAGTGTTCCTGTGAAGGGGCGAAGCTTTTTTTCCAGGGAAACCATTTATCCTACAATAGAGTTGTTTTTACCTGTGCTCGAAACTACGGAAATGCGGTTCAGCGAAATTATTCCCGGCGTTTAAGCCGGGAAGCCTATCGGTTAATGAAACACCAGCTTTTTTCAGGTTATGATATTGTAGTACTGATATATCCGGGGAAAGACGAATTTCAGGAACGATTGAAGCAACTACAGGTTTTGTTTAAAAAGGCTGGTTTACTACGGAGAACAGAGTGAAGAAGTTGTTAATGCGTTTGATGATAGGGTTGATCAAAGGGTATCAATACGCTATTTCTCCGCATTTTCCTCCGAGTTGTCGCTATACTCCTACCTGTTCTACCTACGCTCTCACGGCTATTGAGAAATATGGGCCTTTTAAAGGCACATGGTTGGCTATTAAACGTATTCTCCGATGTCATCCTTTTCATCCGGGGGGGTATGATCCCGTTCCCTGAAGAATAATGAGGAATACCTATGAGTGAAGAAAAGCGAGTTCTTTTGGCGGTTAGTCTTTCGGTTGTGGTGATTACCGTAAGCATGATGTTGCAGGTTTATCTTGCTCCGCCCCCGAGTTCCCCGCAGGATTCAGCTTCCCAAACCTCTGGGATCCAGAGCCCAGACGCAATCCAATCAAACGAAACTTTTCAGGCAAATAAGGCTGATACAGCAAACGCTTCTCCCTCGATGGATATTCTGTTAGCAGGGACAGCCCCTGAAGAGGTTCAGTTACAGGAAGAACGGATAGTCATAGAAACGGACCTGGTTCGGGTTGTCCTGAGCAATAAGGGTGGGGATGTGGTTTCTTATAAACTCAAGGAACATCGGGACCACGATGATTTTGTGGAGATGGTTCTGCCGGGAACGGGTGAGTCTCATGCCTTTACGCTAGCCTTTGGTGGTATTGACGCGGTTCCTCGAACGGAGTTTTTTCATATCAATCGAGTGTCAGACAAGATCGTAGAATTCTATCGCGATTATAAGATTCCCGTTTCTAACGGAGAAAAAGAAGGGGTTTTTCGTTTAACTAAGCGGTACGAATTTAAACCCCAGGAATACCTCTTTGAACTTTCCGTTACTATAGATGGGGGATATTCTATTCCCTCTCTTAACTTTAATGGCGCCGCCTATACGTTGGAATTTGGTCCCCAAATAGGCCCCCGTTTTGAAAAGCTTACCCAGAATTATGAGTACCGGAATTATTATGTTTACACCAATGGGAAGCGTAAACAAGAAAAGGTAAATAATAAGAGCCCAACAATTGTAAATGAGCGAATTTCCTGGGCTGCCATAGCGGGGAAATATTTTACGTTCATTGCTATTCCTGATGCTACGCCCTATACTTATGCATTTTCTGCTGTTCCTGTGGCGGGTATTCCGGAAACGTCTCGGTTTTATATTGTACGGCCCGCTCTGAATGGTTCCCGTACTACCGATGTGTATCGATTTTATTTAGGTCCAAAAACTCAAAATGCTCTGGCCCGATATGATCAATCAGATAAAAATAGTTTTAAATTGCGGGATATGAACCTTACCGCCGTAGCTAATACCAGTGGTATTTTGGGGCCCCTTGAGGTAGTTTTGAAGTGGTTCTTACTGTTGTTCTATCGGATTATACCGAATTATGGGGTGGCCATTATTTTCCTCACCATTTTGGTAAAGCTGATATTATTCCCCCTTACCAAAAAGAGTTCCGAATCTACCCTTAGGATGCAAGAGCTAGCCCCAAAAATAAAGGAAATACAAGAAAAATATAAAGATAATCCCAACAAAATGAATCTGGAAATGGCCGAGTTCTACAAAAAAGAAGGGTACAATCCCCTGTCCGGCTGTTTACCCATGTTGCTTCAAATACCGATTTTCTTTGCCATGTACAATCTTTTTAATAACCATTTTGATCTGCGGGGGGCCATGTTTATCCCTGGATGGATCCCCGATCTTTCCCGGCCCGAATCGGTATACAGTTTTGCACCTTACCGAATTCCGCTGTTGAACTGGAGTGATATCCGGTTATTGCCGTTCATTTATCTTGTGTCTCAACTTTTGTATGGAAAGGTTACCCAGACACCGGACCAGCAGTCTAATGCCCAGATGAAAATGATGTTGTATCTGATGCCTATTATGTTCTTCTTTATCCTCTATGAGGTTCCTTCGGGGCTTCTTATTTACTGGATCATGTCTAACCTGTTAACCTTGGTCCAGCAACTGGCTTTGAACAAGTATTTGGCGGCGCACCGGGAACGAATTCGGGCTGCTGTAAAAGAGCCGGTTATAGCACCCCGTCGGAAAAAGAAATAGGATCAGCTGATTTTTACGAGCAATCTTTCTCGCGAGGAGACGCGTATGGTATATGAATTTGAAGGTCGAACCGAAAAAGAGGCGATTGATCGGGCGGCCGCTGAATTAGGACTTGAACGGGACAAGTTCGATGTGGAGATTCTGGAAACCCAGAAGTCGGGTCTTTTTAAGAAGGGGTATGTTCGTATTCGGGTGCATACCAACGAACCAGCCCCGAAGAAGACTGCTCCAGTGGGTAAACCTGTGTACGGTAATCCTGAACCGCAGAATGAGTTTGAACAGCAGCTGGTTACCTTTATCAGTACCCTTATTGAAAAAATGGGCTATCCCGGTAAAGTCATAATACTGTTCAGAGAGGAGCAAAAGATAGGGATAAAGATTGATTCTGAATTTTCTTCCATCCTTATTGGTAAAAAAGGAAAGAATCTGGATGCGATTCAACTGCTGGCAAATATTTACACCAATAAGCTGGGATATGATTCTATGAAGATCATAATTGATGCGGAAAATTATCGCATCCGTCGGGAAGAATCCCTGGTTCGGCTAGCCTATTCTGTAGCTGATAAGGTCCGTGAGACCAAGGGTTCGATTCTTCTTGAACCAATGAATCCCTTTGAGCGGCGCCTGATCCATACCACGTTAAATGATATTGCCGATGTAGAAACCAAAAGTGAAGGAGAGGGTTTATATAAACAGGTGCGGGTTTTCTACAAGGGTGCCCGATAGCACAGTAAGCCAGAGAGTAAGGGAATAGTAGAAGGATCTATACAGTTGAAAAAGCCTTCAAAAATAAACAACGATAGGAATGTAAGCATATTTCTGTAATATGCCTTCAAGGTTTACAGGTAAAAAAAGGGGCTGTTCCCGAAAGGGGCAGCCTTTTTAATTTGAATGAGAGGTTGCCATGAAAAGAAATGTGATTTGTGTTGTTTTATTATTTTTGACTGTTTCTTTTAAAGGTTTTAGTAAAACAAGCGGCGAGTTCCTGGGTAAAGAACTGTATGAAAAGATTAGTTCTCAAGGAAAAATAACCTCTGTTCAAACCAAAAAAATGGATCGATTTTTTAATACCCAGGATGAAAAGCTTACTCCTTTGATTCAATCCATGTTCGAAGGGAAATTTCAGCCAACAGTTATGGTAGAATCCCTCTATCTCTACAAAAAAACAAACCCTAACAACCAGAGACCTTTAAATGAGACAGAAAAAAATCGCCTTTTTAATAGACTAACTGCTCTTAGTACTCTTACAGGGATCCAGTATTATTCAGCGAGCCGAAAAACCATGAGAACCTTGTATGAAGTTTCCTATTGTATTGATCATCCCGAAAGTCGAAAAAAGATCCCCGACCCCGTTTTTCAGGGAATACCTAACAGCGTAACCGTATATGCCTTTCAAAAGGATCTTACCTTCGGAGAAAATGTCTACACCTATCGATTCCAGTACGATGGAGAAAATTTTTCTTTTATCCAGAGAAATGAAACCGTGATGAAATATGGTTTTGTTCCAATAATTGACAAAGGGAACCTCCGAAGTCTTGTGGTGCTCTACGATTGTGACGATGCCCTTCTTGTGTATATTCTGTCATATGCGCAGGTTGCCCTTTTGCCGGGGATGGAGACGAAAATAAAAGATTCCTTTGGGAATCGAGCGGACGCTCTCTATAACTGGCTGGTGGATTCTATAAAAAAGGAAATGCTTTTTTGAAAAAGGAATTTTACAATGCCAGTTTTCTATTCCTAGAGTCTTAGGGCCAAATCAGGTTGATCTACCTGGATAGGGTTCTGCTCGAAAAAGTAAAAAGTATGGTTGCTCGTTTTTCCAAAAAATAAAAAGGGGTTACCCCCTTTACAGGATAACCCCTTCCCTTCCCTTGGTTTACTGGAGCAACTGCAGGACTCCCTGGCTTCGCTGATTGGCCTGGGCAAGCATGGCCGTTCCTGCCTGGCTGAGGATCTGGTTCTTGGTATATCCCACCGTTTCCTTCGCCATATCCGTGTCGCGGATCCGTGATTCGGCGGCCTGTAAATTCTCTGCGCCGATATCGATGCCGCGGATGGCGTGTTCAAGTCGGTTCTGGTAGGCACCCAGATCTGCCCGTTGCTTGTTTACTTTTTTGAGGGCCTCATCGAGGGTTCCAATAGCACGGTTTGCACTGTCCGGATCTTCCAGAGTAAGAATAGTGTTGTCACCGGGGTTTCGGACACCAAGACCCTTAGCGGTCATGGTACCGATATACACCCGTTCTCGCTGATCCATGTTTGCCCCAATGTGGAACCACATGGAGGCGGTAACCACGTTTTCGCCCGTTTCTCGGGCAAACCGTCCGGTGAGCATGTTGAGTCCGTTGAACTGAGCATGGGATGCAATGCGGTCAATTTCATCCACGAGCTGGGAAATTTCAACCTGGATTTGCATCCGGTCTTCAGCGGTATAAATACCGTTTGAAGCCTGTACTGCCAGTTCACGCATGCGCTGGATGATGTCCTGAGTTTCCTGCAGGTATCCTTCCGCAGTCTGGATAAATGAGATACCATTAAGCGCATTAGTCGATGCCTGATTCAGACCGCGAATCTGACTGCGCATTTTTTCGGATACCGCTAAACCAGAAGCATCATCACCGGCCCGATTGATCCGCAGACCGCTCGAAAGTTTCTCCATGTTCTTGTCCAGATAGGTTTGGGTAACCCGGAGAGAACGATCTGCATACATGGCACTCAGGTTGTGATTGATGATCATACACGACACTCCTTTGGTGTGTTCGCAATTTTATACAAAGTATAAAATTGCTATGGCCTCCCTGCCATTCTATAAAGCCTGTGCTGGAACCCCCTACCCACCAAAGAGAAGGGGAAAATTCCCTGACGCCCATTCGCAAGAACCCAACGGGTATACGAATAGTTTAACGTCTCTCTTACTATCGGAATGTTCGCAATTTACTTAAGAATTAAGGGGGGTATGATTGCAAAAATTCGGTGGGTCCTTATCCCCGGCGACACCTGGTGCATCCAAGTACGTGTACGTGGGATCGGTTGGGACGTTCAAACATTCGAGCAATAAGGTAATCCTTAGGGGAAAGAATCGCTTTACACACCGGACAGGATCGGTCTACAGAACCTTCCAGGCAATAGGGGCACCCATAGATGTGCATAATCCGGTCGCTATTTCCCATGGCAGGGAATACCGATGACTTTACCCGTTCCCCTTTCATGAGGCGGGTTCCGCAAACTGGACAAGTTCGGGGATCGCCCGCTTTCCCCTTTGTAGAAACCCCACCTTTGGCTTTTTTTCGGGAAAGCGTAAAAAAAAGATTATACCCAAACCAGAGAAGAAGGATAGCAATAAGAACTTGCAGGAATAATTGGACGATGGTAAACATCGGCTACACCTCATCTTCGATTTTACCTTGGCTAAAGCAACAAAAGACGGTATACTTTTTGCGTGTCCATATTATATGTGATTGCCACCCCTATTGGGAACCTGGGAGATATAACTATCCGCGCCCTGGAAACATTAAAGAAAGTGGACCTTGTGGCATGCGAGGATACCCGCCAGACCGCTAAACTGCTCCAGCATTATCAAATATCGGTTCCCCTTATCTCATGTCGAGCGCAGAATGAGTTAAAAGTAGCCCCCCGGGTTATATCTATCCTGAATGAAGGGAAGCTTTGTGCCTATCTTTCCGATGCGGGGACCCCAGGAATAAGTGATCCAGGGGCTCTCCTGGTTCGGGCCGTGCTTGAAGCGGGGCATGAGATTATCCCCCTTCCGGGGCCTTCGGCTTTTGCAACCCTGCTGAGTGTAGCCGGCGGGCTCGATAAGACGGTTACCTTTGAGGGTTTTGTGTCCCCAAAAGGGGGAAGGCGGCGAACTCGGTTGGAAGAACTTATGGAACGCAAAGAAGCGTTTGTTCTGTACGAGTCTCCTTTTCGTATAGTAAAGTTATTAGAGGATGTTGCCGATATAGATGGTGAACGATATGTATGCGTAGGCCGAGAAATGACCAAGTATCATGAGGAATACCTGCGGGGAAGGGTTACTGAGGTACTTGAAAAACTCCGGCAAAGGGGTGATCAAAAAGGTGAATTTTCGGTATACATATCTGGAAAGAAAGATAATAAGATATTACAATAAAAGATGCCCCAGAAAAAAGCTGGGGGGGAAGGTAGGGGTTATACCATGATGATTGATAGAATTGGTTCGATAGATCCCATTCAGGGAAACAAAAAGACAGAAAAACCCTCTCAGGTTCATAAGAATGTTTCGAGTGACTCGGTGTCCCTTTCACACGAAGCGATAGAAAAGGCTGAGTTATACCAGGCCCTGGAGATAGTTTCCTCTGTTCCTGATAGCCGGGCAGAGAAAATTGCGGAGCTGAAAAAGAAAATAAACGATCCCGACTATCTTACCCAGCAGGTGATAGAGAAGACCGCCGATGCCATTATGGAATCGTTGGGTATAAAATAGCATAGATGGTGGATTTTGTTTTTAAATTAGATCCAAAAGTAATTATAGGGACGGACACCATTAATTGGATCAGTAAGGTGATAGAGCCTTATGGTAATCGTGTCATGGTGGTGACCGAACCGGTTCTGTATGAAAATAACGTTATCGATAGGGTAAGTCAGGTCCTTTCGGAAGCAAATATTGAATTCATCGTGTTTGATAATGTTCCACCCCAGGCCACTGCCCAGGTGGCGGAAGAGGTTGCAGAACTGGCTCGCGCTGCCCGATGTTCAGTAATCATTGGTCTAGGCGGAATAAAAACCCAGGCAATCGCAAAAATAGCATCCCTTGTCTTTCCTGCAGGTACGTATTTGTTTGATATTCTGGATAACGAGATCCGGCCTTCTTCTTTTTTGCCTTATGTGGCGGTCCCTACCAGTGGGCGGGATCCCTTTTTATTTGCCAATTCCTGTGTTGCGGTGGATCCTCGGGATCGTTCTGTAAAGCTTGTCGAAACCCCGGAATCTCTCTGTGTGGCTACCATTCTGGATGAAAATGTATCCGAATCCCTTTCGGAAAAGTTCGCAGCCACCACCGCCTTTGATGGCTTCCTTATCGCCTTTGAAGCCTACCTTTCTACGAAAATAAGTTTCATTGGTGAAGCCCTCTTAGAACGGGCCTTTGTGCTGTATCGACAACTGTTTGATTCTTTTTCTACGAATAAAATGGGGGATTTAGGGAAAATTTCTTCTCAGGCAGGGTTCCTGACTTCCCTGGGGGCTTCGGTCAGTAGCCCCGGGATTGGTACGGCCCTGGCCTACGCTTTAAATGCCCGTTTTCCGGTAGCAAAATCCTGGTGTTCCACGATTTTATTGCCCCATATTATGGAGTTTTTATTATCTGCCCGTCCTGAACGACTTGCCCGTATAGCGGAGTTGATAGGAGAGCCCACTGAGGGAGTTTCGAAATCTGAGGCGGCCCATATGGCTATCGAGGCGATTCGGCGGTGGATGGGAATTCTTCAGGTGCCTGGACGTTTAAAGGATCTTGATTTGGTACTTGAACGACTTGTCCCTGTGGCTGAATCGGCCCGATCCCTTCCTTTTGTAGCTTATAGTGCTCGTCCTATTACGGTTGAAGAGACCTATGAACTTTTAAAAGAAGCATATTGAGTTTATGATTCCTCTTTCCAAATTAGCCCGCCTGCCCCTGCATCAACAATTACGCAAAATAGAAAAGCAATGTGCCTTTTGGGAAGCCCACCCTGATCACATGTATTCCCATATCTCATATCTGGAAGAAATGCTAGCGCTGCTTCTGAACCCTTCGGTGTCCTCCGATTCTCAAGAGAAAAGGTTCTCCTCCCGTGAGGAAGAGGGTATTCGTTCTGTCTATCAATACTTGAAAGGGATAAAAAATCTTAGTAGAGCCGAGATAGACAGAAATACCCTTATTCGGAACGTAAACCAGTTACGGCATATTCTGTTACAGGTTTTAGGTGTTTCTGTGGCGGATTGGGATTTTATGGATCCTGAGGGGAACATTGATGTTTCAAAACGTCGGGTATTCTTGGGGGTGCATCTTTATTTAGATGATGTGCGGTCTCCATTCAACATTGGCTCCATTTTTAGAACCGCCGAGTCTTTTGGAGTAGAAAAAATCTGGCTTTCTCCTTTTTGTGCGGACCCCCGTCATCCCCGGGCAGTACGATCTGCCATGGGCTGTATCGAAATAGTTCCCTGGGAAAGACTTGATAGCCTTGAAAAGAAAAGAAATTTTTTTGATGAATGCCTCAGGGATAGGGTGTCTCTTTTTGCCCTTGAAACAGGGGGAACGGACCTTGCTCTCTTCCCGTTCCCTCAGAAAGGAATCATGATAATAGGCTCAGAGGAATTAGGGGTTTCTCCGGAGCTTTTGGCACTTGCCGACCATTCTCTTGGTCGGGTAAGTATTCCTACCTTTGGGGCTAAGGGCTCATTAAATGTAGCGGTTGCCACGGGAATAACTTTACAGTCCTGGGCCTCCTTTTTGATTAGTGATTCTGGGTTTCCCGTTTAAAGCTTTCGGAGAATCGCTGTAGTAAAAGTTCGATTTGTTTTTCATTCCCGATACCAAACGATGTAAGAACACTTTTCTCCAATTGATCGAAGGTGATGTTGCCGTTTTCGTATTCGCAGAGCATGTTTGCTAAATATACTGTTTCTACGAGGTCTTTAAACTCCGGTGGAGCTTGGTTGGGTTCATGGTGGAGACGAATGGCGGTTATAAGATTGTCCGGGAAATTCCATTTTTCTGCAATCATGGCGCCGATCTCTGCATGGTTCATCCCTGCGGCCAGGTCTTCGAAGGTGGCGGCGGGAATTCCCTTTTCGGCGCAAAAACTACGAATTTTCTGAAGGAGATCGGGGTGGACGGTGGAAAAAATTATCTTCCCCATATCGTGGAGAATCCCCCCTACGTAGACATCATCCAGGAGATTCTTATCTTTTCTGAAATTTTTGGCCAGATTATAGGCATAATAAGCGGTCTTGTATGAATGTTCCCACAGCGCCTTTTTGTCTGAGGTGTCTTCTCCGAGAATTTTCTGGGTCCCATAGGAATAAAGGAGATTCTTGATGCCCCGAATACCCACCAGCTTTACTGCTTCAGAAATGCTGTCTACCTTTTTGGCAAGCATGAACTGGGCCGAATTCACTAGTTTGAGGAGGTCCGCTGTCATGGCAGGATCCATTGAGATATGTCGGGCGATATCTGCCATTTCAGAGCGGGGGTCGTTAATAAGCTTCTGAATAGCCACAATGTTTTCGGGGAACTGAGGAAGGGCGGTAATCTGATCGACGATCGCTTTGGAAAGGATGGATAGATTTTCTACCCTTGTTTTGTCCATGGGGATAGAGATTCGAGCTATGGTTTCGGTTTCTCCCGGGATGATATCAAAGCAGTCTTCATCGAGCCCTATTTTTTTGAGCATTAAAATCAAAATGACAAGTCCCAGACCGGCCCCCTCTGAATCATCCAGAACCTGGGTGAGAGCTTCTTCCAGGGTATGGTACTGACGAGAACGGGCAAGCTTATCATGAATTCGAATCAATTCGGTTTTCGTGATGACCACATTGTTTCGTACTTCTAAAATGATGGTATGGCCTTTTACCTGGAAAAGAACTTTGATATAAAGCCCTTTTTCTTTCTGGAGCTGTAGGTAATGGCCAATATTGCTAAAGGTATCCTCTTTAAACGAAGTTATCCCCTCTTTATATTCCTGCGGGATCGTAATATCGAGACCCCGCTCCATGAAATATACCCGTTTAGTATTGGCCTTTTTTGCGTTAACCGCCAGTTCCCGGATGCAGTAGGCAAGGTAATCTTTAAGATGCTGTTGCCCCAGTTCTTTAAGGAAGGCTTCCAGTACCTGCTCAATATAGAGTTCTATTTCATGGGGAAGGGTATAGGTCGTTATGGTAAGCGGCACCCCCGAGATAATCGCCTTTTTGATTCTCGCCTGGTCGATAGTAAGTTCCTGGGTTTGATTGGTGGTAGCCATGGTACTTTCCTTAATCAAGGGCTGTTCTCCTTACGAGCTGCTTCTATCCTTTTTTACACTATAAAAGATATTAGCATAATTCGCAAGAATTTTTATGTACCCCTGCCATTTCGAAGATCAAAAATGAACCAGATACATCCATTTATACATGTCCTATGTTTCAAATGCGTGGATCACCTCTGCCATACGTCGCAGTTCCTGGGAAACCGCGTAATTTACGGTTCCTGGGGGGAAATTCCCATTTTTATCCAGCTCTCCTGCAGGTTTACCGGTAAGAATTTCCAGAGCCTGATCAATAGTTTCTACCGCATATATGTGGAATAGCCCCTGTTGTATTGCTTCTTCTACCCGCTCATTAAGAATAAGATTTGCAATGTTTCGTTTGGGAACTATTACCCCCTGGCTTCCGGTAAGTCCCCGTTTTTCACAGATAGTAAAGAAGCCTTCTACCTTCTCCGAGACTCCACCTACGGGCTGCATATCACCAAGCTGATTGACACTGCCGGTCATTGCCAGGTCCTGTCGGAGGGGGATGCCGCTAATAGCAGAGAGAATAGTGCAGAGCTGAACAGCGGTGGCCGAATCTCCATCGATAGGGGTATACATTTGTTCAAAACAGACACTGGCCGTAATAGAAAGGGGAAAATTACGGGCATATCGGCTCCGGAGATAGCCAGACAGAATAAGCACCGCCTTGTCGAAAATTTCTCCGGAAAGTCCCGATTCTCCTTCGATGTTGATGACCCCTCCGTCACCGGGGGCAACCCGGGCCGAGACCACCACCGGAATCCCATAGGCGTAGTATCCCCGGTCGTGGACAGCGATACCATTAGCTTTCCCTACGGCGGTTCCTTCAAGCTGAATAATAATTTCGTCAGAGAGAATCATGGCCTGTAAGGTTTCTTCCGGCAGGTTGTAGAAATTCTGTTTTTGTTCCAGGGTATACCGGACCGTTTTGCTATCAATAGTTGCATACCCCTGTCGGCTCGCATACCAGCTGGCTTCTCGCAAGAGGTCTACCACCAGAGAAAACTGGGTGCTGAGCTTCTGACGATGTTCTGCCTGGCGGGCACTCCAGCGAAGTATGGCGCAGGCCCCTTCACTGGTAAGGGGTAAAAGATTTTCTTCGTGAACAACCCGTTGCAAGAACGAACAGTAAAGTTGTTCTGTTTCTGGGAGCCGGGGCATAGTATTGCTAAATTCGGCACAGATTTTAAAAAGTTTTTGAAAATCCGGGTCCTGTTGGTAGAGAACATCATAGGTCATTTCCCCACCCATCAAAATGACTTTGACATCTATTTCGATCGGTTCTGGTTTGATTATAGAAGGGGGACTATAGGGGTTGGGTTGATTCTGAATCTCCGCAATGCCGCTCTGGAGAACCCGTTTAAGGTAGGTCCAGCTTTCTTCTTCGTCGAGAATATCCTCTGCCCGGAGTACAAGGATTCCCCCCGCGGCCTGAAGCAGACTCCCGGAGCGGATCCGGAGATAGGCCGTACGGAGGTCTTCCTGGCCGCTCAGGGGACTTTCGATACTTCCAAACAAATTGGGTAAGGTCGGTCGGTTTTCGAATATAACAGGAAGTTCGGTGGTGGTACTACGATCGACAATGATGTTTATCCCATAGCGGGAAAGAAGGGACGTATGAGAACGACGGGAGTTCTGTTCTTGTCCGCCCCGATCTTTTAAAAACAAAGAAAGATGGGAAAGAATGTCTTCTTGAAGGGTGGTAATCCACTGGTTGATTTTGGGTGAAGGGTACGTTTCTTTTAGCCGGCCAAGGACCGTTTCTATAGGATGGCGAAGCATTTCCCGGGTGAGTTCTGTAATTTTTTGATCAACCGTAAGGCGGGACTGCCGGAGATCTTCAAAGATATGCCGCATCCGATCCATTAAGCCATAGTATTGTTCTCGAAGGGTATTCCATTCTTGAGGAGAAACCTCGCCGCTCGCAACCTGACTTTGGAGCTCTTCGAAAGATATAGGCTTCCCTTCTTTTACAGGAAGGAGTTCGGTGCTCTGTTCTTCTCCATCGTTAATCTGTACTATCTGAAAACCCGCAGTAGTTGCCTCTTGTTCAAACATACTCAGACGGCGATTCTCTTCTTGTTCAAAGGAAGAAAGGAGCAGGCCCTTTTTGTTTTTGAATTCTTCGCTTTCACTGTGTACAAGGATGATCCTTTTGATTTCTTCTATGGTATTATGGAGATCCTGCTTGAACTCCCGGGCTTTTCCTCGAGGAAAGGTTAACAGGATAGGTTCGGTGGGGTTGGTGAAATTAGATACGTACGCGTAATCCCGCAGATGTTCTAGGGAAGGTTTATATTGGGAAAGGGCCCGTAAAAGGGCGGTACGTCGTCCTGTTCCGGGGGCGCCTTGAATGTATACATTGTAGCCCTTTGCTTTTATTCCTAATCCAAGGGATAAGGCGGCAAGGGCTTTGCCCTGCCCTATGATGGTTGCATCAGAGGCCGGGGGAAGGTTTTCTATTTTTATAGGAAGAATAGAGAAGCGGATCTCTTCTGGTGATAATTCATAAGGTTGTGTGCTCATTATCAAGTTGCTCCTTCTATTGTTATTCCCACGTTATTTTACTAATATATGATATACTGATACAGAGGTTAAACTTTTTGCAATAAGCCGGTAATGGCGCCGGAGGAAGGAGGAAAACATGATTGCGGCGGAAGATATAAATGGCAAGATATTGTTCCAGGATGGGGATCATCAATTTATTTGGCTGGGGGCCGATCCTGAAGCAGTTTCGGGGGTAGTTCAAACTAATCAATATCTTATTATAGAAAAAGGGCGGGGAATGCTGTTGGATCCGGGTGGAGTGCACCTTTTGCCCGGGTGGTGGCCGTGGTAAGCCGCTATATTTCGCTAGACAAAATAGAGGCAATCTTTTTTTCTCATCAGGATCCGGATGTTTCGTCTGGTATTGCTCTCTGGTTGGGGGTTACGTCGGCTAAAATATATGTAAGTAGTCTCTGGCTACGGTTTCTTCCCCATTTTGGGATTGTGGACCAAAGCCGGGTAATAGGTATCGAAGAGCATGGAAATACCTATAAGCTAGCAGGAAGTAGTACCATACAATTTATTCCGGCCCATTTCTTGCATTCTACCGGTAATTATTCTGCCTTTGATGAAAAATCCCGGATTCTGTTTTCGGGAGATGTGGGGGCTGCGGTGTTTCCTCCCGGAAAAGAACAGTTGTTTATTGAAGATTTTGACCAGGCCCTTCCCTATGTGGAGCCCTTTCATAAACGATACATGGCCTCTAATCGGGCCGCTCTCCAATGGATAAAGCGGGTTCGTCCCCTTAACCCCATTATGCTCGCTGCCCAGCATGGAGGGGTGTATAAGGGAAAGGGGGTTACCGAGTTTCTTGATTGGTTTGAGCGGCTTTCATGCGGTATCGATATCATAGAAACCATTTATAAATAGGGGCCTGCCATGGAAAGTATGCCGTTTGATAACAACTACGTTGCTATCCGTCATTTTGCAAAGGGATACCACAAAAGTGTGGTCCTGAATTCGGTAACCTTAAAATCCCTGGATATCATTAACTATAATCTGGAACGTATCGGTACGAGCCTTTCGGCTATTGTGGCGGCCTTTGAAGAGATTCGGGCCACAAGCCAGAACACCTCCCAAAACGCCGATAAAATTGATTCAATGATGGATAAGATCCTGAATAAAAACGCCGTTACGGGAGAAGAGATTTCAAAACGAGTAGAAGATATTAATAAGGCCGCCGATGGGGCCAATAGAATAGCAACCCTATTCCAAGAACTAGAAGAAAAAGCAAAAAGCATTGCCTCCGTTACCGGTTCTATCCAGGATGTTTCGGACCGGACCAATATCCTTGCTATCAATGCTTCAATAGAAGCTGCCCGTGCTGGTTCGGTGGGTAAGGGTTTTCGCATCATTGCCAATGAAGTCCGAACCTTGGCAGGGCAAACCGGCGATTTTGCAAAGACCATCGAAAAAACCATCAACGAGTTCGATGGGGTAGTAAAGGATATAACCGCCGAAATTCAGGGCTTTGTAACCATGCTGGAATCTTTTCGAAAATCCTTTACTACTGTTTTGGAAAGCTTTCGTTCTAATGCTCAGAGTATCGATGAAGCGGGCGCCTTCTTGAATCAGATTTCGGGGTCTATCCGGGAAGAAACGCTGGCCCTTACGGAGGGCCTCAATTCTCTTGAAGCGGTTTCCTCTTCGTTAAAAGATAGTCGGGTGGTATTCAATGCGCTCCTTAAGACCTATATGAACCTTGATAAGCTGCTCGAAAAAGGGGATAACCATTAAAAATGGATTTAATTCTCGTAGAAAGTATTGTGATTCTTTGTGCTTTTCTCACGTTGATCCGCCCTTTCGTTAAGTCCTTTCAGGATATTGAGGGAACCCATTTCCTTTCATTTTTTGGCTCCCTTCTTCTGGTACTCATTTTTGTGGTTTATGGTTTTCGACCTGAGCTTGTTCCGCTGAGTATATTTGTCTTTTTTTTATTTTTTACGGATATCCCGGGTATTATTCGAATATGGCGTCACTTAAAGTACGATGATTATGGAGAAGGTTCCATAGTTTTGCGCGGTCTGGCCCTGCTTGTGCTGGTAGGGGTAAGCTTTATAGCGATTCGGTATGCGCCATTTTCTGAACAAAAATCGGATTTTGCGTCGCTTTTTACGAAAAAACAACTCCCCACTACAAGTGATATTAATCTTTTTGTTAAGGAGGCCATCCCGACTGCGCCCGTAGTTTTAGTGGCCCCCCCGGTGGTAGGCTCGGCAGAAAGTCTCTCTTCTCTTCTTACAATCCTCTGTGAGCGGGGCTTTACGGTAGTGACCTTTAGACAGGAATCGGTGGACCTTTCCCCGTTCCTATCGGGTTCGTTAAAAGACCGAAGACGACAGGGAAACCTTTTACAAATAGGAAGCGCCCTTTTGTTGGGAGAACACTGGAGTGTGGCTAATCAATTAGGGAAGGAATTAGTGAAAAAGCGGGAGGCGGCTTTAAAAGCGGTTTTCCCCTGGCTATACCAGGAGTATGTGCTTCGGCAGGAAGGCCTTGAGGTTCCCTTTTTTTGTATTGCCTATGATGTTTCGGCAGAGGCCATAGAAAACCTGTTCATCAGAGGAGAAATAGGAGTTTCCCGGCCAGGACCCCTGATGGATGTTTCAGAAAAGGTCGAGTTCCCCCAGGGAGAAAAAAATCAAGGCGAGGTAGTCGTGGTACTCCCCTCTGAGGAAAGGGAAAATACCTCTTTTTTGAGGGCCCTTGTATTGGTGGAAAAAACGACCTTTACTTCGTATGTTTTTGAAAATTTGGTTGCTCAAGAAAGCAATAATAAGTGGCAAAATGTCTTTAAATCCTTCTCATCTGGTTTAAAAAAGGAAAGGCAAGAACAGAAGGAATTGCCCATACCGGTTTTATTTGCAGTTTCTGATAGGATTTCGTCCGAAAAGGTCCGTCACTCTCGATATTTCTTTGTGGAAGAAAACATGGCTCAAAATTCATATCCCCGGCTGCTGGTGGCGGTGGAAGGGGCTGGTATATTTGATTATTCGGATATAGGTCAATTCTATCCTTTGCTTGAACTTTTTTTTCATGGTACGGGTAAACGGGTTATCACAGCGGGGTATTATCCAGAAACACTGGGGAACCTCATAGGGAATTTTTTTGTTAATTTCCTGGTTCCCCCCTGGATTGAGGGCATACAAAAAGTGCCTGTTTATGGTAAAACTTTTGTAGAAACGAATCGGTGGTGGAAACAACCGGGAAAGGAGCTCATAGGAATACCATGAATACCTGCGAACTGGATCGGTATTTTCGATCATTTTTAAATTTAGAGAATTTTAGTGGTATCGATGACTCGTTGAATGGCCTTCAGGTAGATAATGATGGGAAGGACATCAATAAAATCGCCTTTGCGGTGGATGCCTGTCAGGAAAGTTTTCAGTTAGCCGCTCAGCGGGGTGCAGGCTTGCTGTTTGTTCATCATGGTCTTTTCTGGGGTAAGCCCCTTGCGGTAAAAGGCAGTTTGCGGTCCCGCCTGGAGATTCTTTTAAAACACAATGTGGCATTGTATGCGGTGCACCTTCCCCTGGATCAACATCCGGAGGTGGGAAATAACGCCGCCTTAAGTCAGCTTCTTGGTCTCGAAAACCTGGAACCTTTTGGCTTGTATCATGGCAAGAAAATAGGCTATAAGGGCGTTTTCTCGAAACCCATCACTATCGAAGAGGCGGTGCAGCGAATTAGTTTCATGAATAGGCCACCCCTGGGGGTGTATCCCTTTGGGAATCGAGAAATTCATTCCTGTGGGGTTGTTTCTGGTGGCGCCCCCTGGGAAGCCCTGGAAGCAATCGAAGATAGACTGGATCTTTATATAACCGGAGAGATGTCCCACAGTGTGTATCACTATGCGTGGGAAGGAAAATTAAATATGATAGCCGGCGGTCACTATGCCACGGAAGTCTGGGGCGTAAAGAAGGTGATGGAGAAAGTGGCCCATGATACGGGACTGGAAGTGGAATTCTTAGATATTCCCACGGGCTTGTAATTTAAAAGGAGTGATGGAGATGCACGTAGGGCAACGGAGTTTTTTGCGAGAAAAACTAATACCTCTTATACTTGGCGCTTTTGTGATTCTGGCGGACCAGATAAGCAAAGCAATAATTGTGCACTATTGGCCCAAAGAAGGAACTTTTATTACGGATGTCTTTAATAACGGCTTTTTGTGGATTATCCATGTGCGCAATAAAGCCATAGCCTTTAGTATTGGGGAAGGGTTACCAGACCTCTGGCGTACCCTCTTATTTATTTTATTCCCCTTAGTTGTACTTGCTCTTTTATTGGCGTATTACTTTAAAACTGATGAATTCACCTTTTTCCAGCGCTGGTGTGTGGCCGGTATTATCGGGGGCGGACTGGGAAACCTTATCGATAGAATTGTACGCCCCGCCGGGGTGGTAGACTTTGTAAGTGTAAATGTATATGGTTTTTTAGGTTTTTCTCGCTGGCCCACCTTTAATGTGGCCGATGCTACGGTGGTGGTATGTGGGATTCTGTTACTGGGGTCTATGCTTTTTAAGCCCCAACCTCGTAAGGGAGAAGCCTCATGAATAAGAAAGCAAATACCATTTTTTTTATGTTAGGGGCAACTATTTTTAATGTGGTAATAACCGTTGTTTCTTTTGTCATACTATTAGTGATTTACGGGAAATGGATAGTACCCCTCTTACCCGCTGAGTCTGCCCCGATGGGGTTACCCCTTGTGTTTGTGGGAGCCATCGTTGTTTCTTTTGTGGTTTATCGACTTGCCCTTAAGTGGTTTATGAAGCGGGTAGATGTGGATAAACATTTCGATCCCCTCTTCAGAAGCAAAAGGTCGGTACGGCGAGACTAAGGATGGGGATATCGCTGGGTAAACTAAAGGAGATCAGTAGCCATCCGAAAGGGCCCGGTTGATATCCCGTTGATAGAGTTCCTGGTAGATGAAACTGCGGGTCTTAAGTTTTTCTTTTATGGGTTGGGCAAAGGGAATGTAGCGCCAGAAAATCCCCCGAACTTCCTTGTCGAGTTTCTGAATTGCGTCACTTTCTTTAGTTATCCAGAGAATATAATCCTGGATAAAGTATTCTTTTACATCGCCCTTAAGCTTTTGAGCCTGGAACCACTGATAATAGTTTCCTGTAAGCCCTTCTTCCATCCAGTAGTAAGAAGCCTTTTCTTTTGCCACCTGCCAGCGAAGGTCTCCCACCGCCGTAAGGAGCGCCAGGGTCAGACTTTTAGGATACATTGGGATTGCAAGGCGGGCCCGACTCGTGGCTCGATTGTACCGATCAAAGGGTTCCCAGCAGATACCGTAATCTCCATAGGTAGGTATAAGGATAAAATACGGGACGATTCGGTGGAGTTTGTTTTTATAGCTCCGACAGAAAGCTTCAGGATCTATAGATTCTAACCAGGCGAGCTGTTTTATAAGGTTTTCCCGGGTCGCAATATCGTTGGGACCACTACGGAAATACTCCCGGGTAAGGATAGGAAAGTGGTTCCCTTGTCGGCCAATGGTCATTTTGGCCATCTGGCGGACTGTGTCAAATTCAGTGTCTATAGCGCGAATATCGACTGCCACATCGGCTCCCGCTGCCCGGACCTTTTCTTCCAGGGTGTGCACATCTGCTTCGGCCTGGGAGTATTCTTTCATAAACTCCGATAATTCCCGGTCCGATTTGGCAATACTTTTAAGCAGTTCTTGAATATCGGTAAAGATTCGTTTTTGTGCTTCTGAATATGTAGAAAACACATTAGCTAATCCCGGTACGGGGGCATGGTCGCATAGCTGTTGGCATCGCTGAAGGAGGGTCTGTTCTAAGCGGGACCGTTCATCACTTTTGGCCCGCAGTAACCCCAGGGCCGCATCCCGCTTACCAACTGCTTTGTCTAAGAGCTGTTTTAGCCGTATTTGTTCATTGGTTTTGGCCACCCGTACTTCGTCGGTGGTAGAGTTTTTTATGACCCCTGTACCAATAGCTTTAAACCATTCATCAAGATAGTAAATGGGTTGGCCCCACTCATTGTTAAGAAGAATTTTCCCAAACAAGTCCCGGTCTTCAGGGGTAAGAAAGGTGGGATGTAAAATACCGTACCGTAAAAGAAATTGTTTGGCCAGGGGGAGCTTACCGGGAGTTCGCCGAGCGATCCCTGAAAGGAAGTCCCAGTAGGCGGTCACAATTTGTTGACGGTATACTCCCCGGTCCTTTGGGTCTTTGGTGGTTAGGTATTTTTGTAAAATGGTGTGGAGCCGTTGGGCCTTATCGCCTTCGCCGGAAAGGGCCTGCTTGTAGTATTCCGGGTCATTAAGGATAGGGTTGGGGGCTGCTTCGTATTGCCTGGTGATTTCTGGAAAGCTTTGCTGGGTTAAATCAACCTGATCTGCTTCCCCTGCTTCAATTTCTTCTTCCCCAAAAAGGGATTTAAAGTCCGGTGTTCCCGAAGACTTTTGAGGGGTAGAATTGTTTAGATTGAGGATATTAGCAAGTTCTGGATCCAGATCTCCTTCAAACATGGCATACAACTTGTTTAATTTTTTGATGATGGAGGTGAGGGGAATTGAACCCCTGACCTTTTGAATGCCATTCAAACGCTCTAGCCAACTGAGCTACACCCCCATATGGTTACTTCAAAAGGATATATGCACTATACTTAAAACAAACCGAGATGTCAAGGTAACAAGAGAAATAATGGGGGTATTCGTGGGATGATTGTGAGTGTGAGCAGGAGAACCGATATTCCCCGTTTTTATTGGGATGATTTTATCAAGGCCCTTGAGCGAGGATGGGTTGAGGTGACGAATCCCTTTAACCAGGCCCAGCGCCGGATTGTCTCCTTACAGCCCTCTGCGGTTGATGCCCTGGTTTTCTGGACCCGGGATCCTGAGCGGATCCTCGCTGATGCCCTCTGGCTCGAAAAAAGGGGCTTCTGGTTTTATGTGATGGTCACCATCACGGGGTACCCTTCGCTTCTGGAGCCGAACCAACCAAAAGAGGAGGCTTTGTTTTTTTCGCTGGAAAGGCTTTCTCAGTTGCTGGGAAAAGAGCGGATTATATGGCGCTATGATCCCGTTTTCCTTTCAAATATTACCAATTATCAGTTTCATCAAGACAATTTTTCTCGTCTTTGTATGGTAATGGGCAATCTGGTGCAGCGAGTAGTTATTAGTTTGTACGATCCCTACAAAAAAGCGCAGAAACGGCTTCAACAATGTGAAGCAAAGGGGCTTGAGGTTTTTCCCCTCTATACTTCAGAGGGGGAAAACCCACAAGGGGAACTACAGGAACTGTTGGGGTATTTTCGGGATTGTGCTGTAATGAATGGGCTTGATATTCGCAGTTGTGCTGAAGGTCCCTGGATGGAAGCGCTAGGAATAGGGCCAAACGCGTGTATTGATGGGGACCTCATAAAACGATTGGCTGGTTGCGAGGGAAAGGTTATAAAAAAAGATCCCTATCAGCGGCCGGGGTGTCGTTGTGTTTCCAGCGTAGATATCGGTCGCTATGGAACCTGTCAGGCCCGCTGTGTGTATTGTTATGCCTGGTAAGAGGAGGATGGGTTATGAAAATTCCCGCCGATTGGCATCCCAGCAATCCCCGATTTCGGTCCTTCTATGGGTGGGACGAACAGGCAGGACGATGGGAACTTTCCCTGGTTCCTGTGGATGATGGCGATTTTGTGGCCTGTCATTATTTTACTGCTGCTCAGTCTGGAAAAGAACCAAAGGGAACCCTCTTTATTATCCATGGATATCTTGAACACACGGCCCTTCGCATGCCCCTCATTCTGGAAGCCCTCCGGGCAGGATGGGATGTGGTGGGGATGGATCTTTTGGGACATGGTTTTTCTACCGGGCCTGTGGCGGATATTGATTCATTTAATCGATATGGAAGGGCCTTTCGTGAGGTTCTTCGTTTCCGAGAGTGGAAAAAACCCTGGCGTTTTGCAGGACATTCAACGGGGTGTGCCACAGGGCTCCTCTGTATAAGAGAAATAGGCAATCCCTTCGAATGGGCGTTGCTTGAGGCGCCGGTGATTCGGACCTTTCTGTGGCAGCCCACAATGGTGGCAAAGCGCCTGCTCCGGGGCGCTCTCAATACGCTACCCCGACGGCATGCAGGGATGGCCCGCAATAAAACCTTTTATCGCCTTTTGTTTAAGGATCCCCTGTATATCGGTGAGGCACCGGTGCATTGGTTTGATGCCCTCGAACAGTATGAGGCGGATAGCCGCAGCTGGGGAAAAATAGGGGGCTATTTTTTAATTCTTCAAGGAACGGCGGATACGGTTCTGGATTGGAATTATAATATTCGTTTTTTACGGGACCGCCTTCCGGAATCGGAAATTGTGTTGATCAAAGGGGGACACCACCATCTGTTGCGAGATGAGGGGCCAGCAGGGAAAGAGGCCCGAGAGGCGGTTCGGCAACGCTGGTAGATGAAGGGGCTTGCAGAAACTATTTTTGTGTTCTGCTCCCCTGAGGATGGCACGCCTCTATTATGAAAAGATGATCAACCGAGGGGGCGCCGGGATGCGCTTTTTTTATCACTGACGCGCCTCTATGAAATAAAAGTAGGCGTATATGGCTGGTCCTTCCTGTCGGGCCCCAAATTATCAATCAATACTTCTCTATTCATTATGGCTGGATAAAAAAGGCTCTTCCTTTCTGGCGGTGCTCTTGGCTTAAAGGTGAGGGGCCCCGCCTAAGGCAGAACTTTTTACGAGTTATCCTGTTGCTTCTCTGGTTTCAGGCCCGGGAGATCCCACTGCGGAGGTATTTTGGTAGGTCTTCCCTGGGAATCGACAAAAGCCCAGTGAACCCGGGCCTGGCAAATCAGGTCCTGTCCCCGATATATTTCCTGGGCCATTACACCGCTTACCGCTCCTTTTTTTTCTGGCCAGGAGATTATTGTAAGTTCGTCATCGAGGTAGGCGCTTTTTTTATAGTCAATTTCTATGCGGGCCACATACAGACCGTAGCCCGACTGAATTACTTCAAGGTAATTAAAACCTACTGCTCTAAGGTATTCATGGCGGGCATATTCCAGGTAGTTAAGATATACCGCGTTATTTACATGGCCATAGGCATCACATTCATAGGTCCGAACCCGGAGCGTACAGCTATGTTTCATGGTCCTATTGTAAAAAGGTGGCATAAAATCATCAAGATGTTATTAAAAAGGGTATTGTCCCTTAGGGATGAATACTGTATATATATGCAGATTTGTTGAAATTATATGTAATTTCTCACCCTTCTTTGGGAAAGGGGCAACGTGTAGTAAAAGGAGGGTTTTTCATGTGGGGAACGATTAGCGCCTTTGTGGTGTACTTAGGGGCCATGGTTGTTATTGGTGCCCTCTATGTGAAGCAAACGGGGAGTGTGTCGGATTTTTTCCTCGGCGGTCGACGCTTAGGGCCCTTTACGGCGGCTATCAGCGCAGAAGCCTCGGATATGTCGAGCTGGCTCCTGATGGGACTGCCTGGTGTGGCCTATCTTTTTGGAATTCAAGAGGCCCTCTGGACGGCGGTTGGTTTGGCGGTAGGCACCTATCTTAACTGGCTTCTCGTGGCCCGTCGCCTGAGAAAATATACCTTTCATGCGGGGGATGCGATTACCATCCCCGAGTTTCTGAAGAATCGGTATAAGGACTCTTCCCATGTTTTGCCGGTGATTTCTGCTATTTTTATTTTGATCTTTTTCGGGATATATACCGCCAGTGGTTTTGTGGCGGTGGGGAAGCTTTTTAGTTCTGTTTTTGGCTTACCCTATATTCTTTCAGTTTTAATTGGGGTTCTTGTAATTCTGGCATACACCTTACTGGGTGGGTTCCTGGCGGTGTGTAGTACCGATGTGGTCCAGGGACTTCTTATGTTTTTTGCGTTAGTAGTGGCTCCCATTGGAGCTACCCTGGCCTTAGGTGGCCCTGGGGTAGTGGCGGAACGTATTGCCGCGGTGGGAGAAACCTATATGAACCCCTTCGTGGATCCTTCGGGGAAGCCCCTTTCACTTCTTGTCTTGCTTTCTACCCTTTCCTGGGGGCTTGGCTATTTTGGGATGCCCCATATTTTGGTGCGATTTATGGCGGTTCGCTCTGATAAAGATATGGTTATCTCTCGGCGGGTGGCCATGGTATGGGTTATCATTGCCATGGGTGCGGCTATTCTGGTGGGACTCGTAGGCCGGGTGTATGTGCAGCCGGTGTTAGAAGGTGCTAGCTCAGAAACGGTGTTTATTAAAATGATTAGTGGCCTCTTCCCCTCTTTTATTGCAGGGATTTTCCTTTGTGCCATTTTGGCAGCTACAATGAGCACCGCCGATTCTCAGCTTCTGGTTACGGCTTCCGCCATTGCAAAGGATTTTTATCAACCCCTCTTAAGAAAAAATGCATCTGAGAAGGAAATCGTCTTAGTGAGCCGCCTTACTATTTTGATTGTTGCCCTCGTGGCCTTTTTTATGGCCCTTAATCCTAACTCAAGTATATTCCGCCTGGTAAGCTATGCCTGGGCAGGTTTTGGGGCGACCTTTGGTCCCATTATGCTTTTTTCTCTTTTCTGGAAACGGACTACCCGAAATGGAGCTCTGGCGGGCCTTATTGTGGGGGGCCTTACGACGATTATCTGGAAACAACTTTCGGGGGGTATTTTTGATTTGTATGAGTTGCTTCCAGGTTTTATTATCGGAAGCTTGGCTATCCTTGTGGCCAGTCTGTTAGATAATCCTCCGAGCAAAGAAATTGAACAGGAATTCGAATTTGTTCACAGTACCAAATAAACTGTTTGAGTATTGCCCCCACTGTGGGAAATCCACTCCGGAGTTTAAGGGGGGACACTATGTTCTCTGCTCATCCTGTGGGTTTCAATATTTTCATAACGTAGCTACCGCAGTGGGAGCCCTTATCACTATTGGTAACACAATCTTACTCCTGGAGCGGGCCCAGGAGCCCCGGGCAGGGAAACTTGCCCTGCCAGGAGGTTTTGTAGATCCCGGGGAATCTCTGGAAGAAGCACTGCGACGGGAATGTCAAGAAGAAGTAGGCCTTATCCTTGAAGAGGAACCCTTACAATTTGTGGCATCTTTCCCTAACCAGTACCTGTATAAAGAGGTGTGGTATAACACCTGCGATGTGTTTTTTCGGATTTTTCTTAGCCGGGAAAAGATAGCCTCTCTTAAAGCAGACCCTGCTGAAGTCCGGAGTCTCCGCTGGATAGAGGTGGATAAGATTCCCGTAGAAGAGCTTGCCTTTGAATCTTCCCGAAAGGCAATAGCATATCTCAGGAAGGGGTGTTGAGGGTTCAAAAAAGCAGGTTTATACTAGCCCTGTGAAACGGATTTTGATTATTTCTTTGTTTGTTTTTGGTATTTTCTCTGTAATCACCCTTTCCTTTTCTATCAGTTTGATGTTAGGGTTGGGTCTGCGGGAACCTCTTACCGATTCTGAGAGCCCTCGTTATCATTTCTCTGTGTATCTACCTGATACGGACAATTCTTTTTTTGCTTCTATCAAAAAGGGTATGGGAAAAGGTGCTGCTGAGTATCATGTAGCCCTTTCATATCATTCCATAACTCCGGAGAAACTTGAACTTCAATATGCTTCTTATACAGGAGTAGATGGAATAATCGTATGTCCCTATCTTGATGATGCCTTTGCAAAAGTGCAGATTGAAAGGATTTCAAACCGTGCTATACCGGTTGTTTTGATCAATCATATGATTGCCCCTGATCAACCCTGGCCATATGTGGGGCCGAATAGTTTTGATATGGGGAAAAAAATTGGTTCCCGTTTAAGAACCATAGATGGACCACTTATCCCAGCTATTGTGTATAGTGAAAAATCTCCTGGTATTTATGTGGAACGGGAACTGGTAGAGATGGGCCTTACCCTTGCGGTGGGGAACCGACTTTCTTATCCGGTATATCGCTTATATACCTCTACAAACCCTTTAGATGCGGAACAAATTGTGTACCGTTTAAGTCGGGAGTATCCCTCTATTAATATACTCATATTTACAGATGCCCGGGATACTATAGCGGCTGCTCAAGCCCTTATAGATATGAATTTAGTGGGTAAGATTCGAATCATTGGTTTTGGAGATGAAGAAGCGATATTTGATTTTGTTCAGAAAGGAGTAATAGAAGCAACTATAGTTATTAATCCTGAAAAAATAGGATACGAAGCTATCCGTTCCCTTTATGAATTGAAATCAGGGGGGTATACGTCTACTTCGGTGGATACGGGTATAGAACTTGTTGGTGGAGCTCGTAAATGAAAAAGGGCGTGAGTAATTCTTTTCGAGTTCAGATGGTTATTAGTGTTTTTGGTGTTTTTGCACTTTTAATTGTTTCTACAACCTATATTCTATTTTCTACTATTCGTATTCAGTCGATCATAGAAGAAAGTTTCGAAAAAGAACGTTATTTGAAATCGATCCAGGAAGCATTACAAAAATATCAGATACCACTTTTGGAATATTTATCAAGTAGATCTTCGAATGCCCTGGCGCAGCATCTAATAGAGTCGCAAAATCTTAAAGATCGCTTGCCTGGTACTTTCCCTATTCTAAAAGATCCAGGAGCATTGCGAGAACGAGAAGTATATACACTTATCCGGTCGTATCTTGAACTTGCCGAGAAAGCGGTAGAATTAAAACGAGGAAGGAACATAGAAGCCTATATAACTCTATATGATGAACTATCAAATCTTCTTACATATATCAATAACGAAATAGAAGAGATTAATTCTGAACGTTTCCGCAACCAGATAGATCAATTTGGGATTTATATTAACCATTCTCGGAATATTTTACAGTGGAATTTGCTTTTTATTGTCTGCATTTCCCTTTTTTCTATTTCTATATTGTTACGGTCGGTAGAGAAAATGACTGCTCCAATGGTGCACCTTTCTGCTATGGCTAGCGAGCTTTCGTCAGGAAATTTTGCTATTGAAGATATAAAGATGAGTTCAATCTATGAAATAGACCGAGTGGTTGCTGCTTTTAACCAGATGAAACATGAAATTGGCCACTACATCGAAGAGATTAAGTTACAAGAAACAATTAAACAAGAATATTTACAGGAACGAATGCGAAACTTAAAAATGCAGGAACTTTTGCGGAGGATGGAAATTTACACCCTTCAATCTCAAATGAATCCCCACTTTCTGTTTAATACACTGAATACAGGGGTTCAATTGGCTATTATTGAAGGGGCTGAACGAACAGGGGAATTCATGGAAAACCTGGCCCTTCTTTTTCGTCATAACATTAAAAATAAAGAAAGTCTTGTTCCCCTGCGTTATGAGATAGAAGGTCTACAATATTATTTCTATATACTTAAGATTCGTTTTTCTCAAACCCTGCATCTGGTTCTTGATTACCCCGAGGATATTCTTGATATGTACAAAGTACCAGTTTCAATATTACAGCCTTTGGTGGAAAATAGTATTGTTCACGCCTTCAAAGATAAGGAAGATCAAAAAGAGATTATTGTACGGATAGAAAGAGATACCGATTATATAATTCTTAACGTGATTGATAATGGGTGTGGTATGTCAGAGGATACCATCTATAAGCTTTTACATCCACTTCCAATCGAAGAATCTTCTACTCGTATTATGGGACTTGAGAATGTTATCCAGCGACTTCGTTTTTATTATCCTGAAGAACCGGACGTAATTGCTATTAGAAGTAGTCCAGGGAAAGGGACCCATATCACCATAAAAATTCCAAGAGGAAAAGAGCCATGTATCGAGTATTAATTGTAGATGATGAAGAGCCGGTTTTGGAAAGTTTTTCCTTTTTACTAGAAAAAGAGGCTCCTACCTTTGTCTTAGCAGGAAAAGCAAGGACTGGTTATGAAGCGCTTCGGGTTATTCATGAATTACGGCCTGATGTGGTTTTTATGGATATCAATATTCCAGGAATCGATGGGATTAAAGTAATTGAAGAAGTTCACCAACTCGTACCTGAGACAGTCTTTATTTTGTCTACCGCTTATGAGCGTTTTGATCTTGCTCAACGGGCTTTGCTGTTGGGAGTTTTTGCATATCTTGTAAAACCAATCTCCCGTAAAATTTTTCAGCAAACCCTTGATGCAGTAAAACATCATTTAGAAAAGCGGCGAAATCAGGGGATAGAAAAAAACATTAATCTTCTAGAGCGTCAATTTATTTCTGAAATAATTTGGAAACCCATAAGAGAAGAGGAGTGGGAGCATTATAAAGAGCTTTTTAATTTGGTTTCAGAGAAAGGTTTTGTTGGTATTGTGGAAATTGAGAAGTCTTCAGAAAATGTGGCTGAAAAAATAATTCAAAAGCTATCTTTTCATCATCGTTGCATGTATATTGTTCAACAACATCGACTTGTTTTTTTTATACCTGAGGCTGTAGATGTTCCTATATTTAAAAGAGAATTTATTCGAATAATAGATGAGCTTGATGTAGATTCTTTTCTGATATACGGACTAGGTGGGGTGTATCCCGGTCCAGAGATTTATAAATCCTGTGATGAAGCCCTAGAAGAAATTCGACAACATAAAAAAAGCAAAGATGGTTTTTTTAAAGAAAGACTAAAATTTTTGGAAATTCGCAGAAAAATAGGTATTGGTACTCTGGAAGAAATCCAAGAATTGATTTCTGATTTATGGGTAGAAGTAAACTCTGCTTATCCTTTTGATATAGCAAAGGCAAAAATGGCTGCATTTTTCACACTTCTTATCGACGATTGTACACCTTTTTTTAAGGGACAAGAGGATGTAGGAATACCATTTTTCCCAGTAGAGGAGTTAATGGGAATACAAGATGAGAAGGAATGGTACCAATGGAGTGCCCTTTCAATACCAAAACTATATCGTTGTTTCTCTATAAATCGGAAGGTACATTTCCCGCTCCCTTTGCTTAAGGCGCTTAATTATATTAATGAACATTTTACCGAGCCACTTCAATTATCCACTGTGGCAGAAGAAGTACAGGTTTCTCCTGCCTATTTAAGTCGTCTTTTTTCAGACTTTCTTCAATCTAATTTTGTGGATTATGTAACCCAATTACGGATGGATAGGGCAGAAACACTTTTAAAGACCACTGCTTTAAGTATCAAAGAAATTGCTTTTCAGGTTGGCTATCAAGACCCTAATTATTTTGGTAAAATTTTTAAAAAAATGAAAGGTGTTTCACCGTCTACTTTCGGGAGGGAAGAACAAGAGAATAAGCAGAATGTTGAATGAAAGGAGGATGCTATGAAGCAAAATAGATGGCTGTGGGGAATTGGTGCGATATTACTACTAATGTTTTTATGTGCTTCTTGTGAAAAACAAAAAGAAAAAAACACAAAGGAAAAACTGGTAATAGGTTTTTCAGTGGCAACTGACACGTTTATTCTTGAACGCTGGAATAAGGATGTTAAAATATTCAGTGGAGCAGCCAGAGAACTAGGGGCAGAGGTCATTGTACAACTTTCAGCGGGGGGAACAAAGGAGCAGATAGCTCAGATTAAATATTTAATCCAACGGCATATCAACGCGTTGGTAGTGATTGCCCATGATATGGAAATGATAGCGGGTGTTATTAAACAGGCAAAAGATCAGGGTATTCCTGTAATTGCTTATGATCGCATGATTCTGGGAATCCCGATTGATGCCTATGTATCCTTTGATAATGTAGAAGTGGGGCGTTTGTTTGCTCGGGCGCTAACTCAAGCGGTTCCTCGGGGAAATTATCTTATCGTAAACGGTTCGGTTAGGGATAATAATAGCTATCTTGTGAATCAGGGGGTTTACGAAATCCTTAACCCCTTTATAAAAACGGGACAGATAAAAATTGTGCGAGATATCTGGCTTGATGAATGGAGTTACGATGAGGCTCTGGAAAAGATAGGTAAGGTGTTCGATGAAACAGTCAACATTGATGCAATCTCTTGCGGGAACGATCAAATAGCTAGTGCGGCTATACAGAATCTGGCAGAACGTCGCCTGGCAGGAAAAGTAGCGGTAGTGGGACAGGATGCGGACCTTATTTCTTGTCAACGGGTGGTAGAGGGAACCCAGCTAATGACGGTATATAAACCAATTGCGCGACTTGCTAGTCGTGCAGCCTCTTTAGCGGTATCTCTTGCAAAAAGGGAAGCTCCTGAACCCCCCGATCTCTATATGGATAATAAGAGTGGTACTTCTATTCCTTCATACATAGAAAAACCTATTGCGGTGTATAAGCATAATATGGATGAAACGGTTATAAAAGATGGCTTTCATTCTAGCTCCGATGTGTATCGCAATATCTTAGAAGTAAAAAAATGATGTCAAAATATTCCAGACAAGAAATAGCAGAGAGGGAGTGTTGTGAAAAGAGTCCAGAATAATATCAAAATTCTCCCGTATACGGAATTTAAAATCCACCGGTACACTATGAACACATATTATACCAAGGAGGTATGAGCGGTATGAAAAAATTCGGAGTGGTTCTTGTGATGCTCCTTGTAGGAGGAGCCCTGTTGTTTGCTTCCGGATCCCAAGAAGGTTCTGGAACAGGGGGAAAGGCTCCCCTAATTGGTATTGCTATGCCGGAAACCCATGTGGAACGGTGGCAAAAGGATGGGGCGGATCTTAAGGCCTTTGCCGAAGCCAAAGGGTATCGGGCAGAAGTTACCTATGGTGATGCGGATCAAAGTAAACAGAATCAGCAAATCCAGGACATGCTTACCAAAGGTGCCAAGCTGCTTATCATCGGTAACATCAACGAAGGGGTTATCTCAGTGGTAGCCGATGCTGCCCGGGAAAAGGTTCCTGTCATTGCCTATGACCGACTTATTCTGGGTTCGGCAGATTATGAGTACTATATTACCTTTGATAACTTTAAGGTTGGTGTTCTTCAAGGGAAAGCTCTGGAAAAGGCATTGAATCTTGCCTCTGCTACAAAAGACAAGCCGAAGATCATTACCCTCTTTGCGGGATCTCCCACTGATAACAACTCGAAAATGTTCTTTGATGGGGCCATGAGTGTGCTTAAACCCTATGTAGAGAAGGGCGTACTCCAGATCGTCGGACCTGCACCCTTAAGTTCTGCTGATACGGCGAACTTTACTCGAATTACCACTGAAAACTGGCGTGCCGATATTGCCAAGGCTCGCATGGAAAACCTCTTGAACAACGACGCTAAGAATGTGGTTCTGGATGGTATTCTTGCTCCCAATGATACCCTTGCCCGAGCAATTATCGAAGCTTGCTCTTCCGATGCAAAATATGCAGGTGGTAAATTACCGGTAGTAACTGGTCAGGATGGAGAGCTTGCCTCTATCAAGTACATTAAAGAGGGTAAGCAGTACATGACCGTCTTTAAAGATACTCGCCAGCTTGCAAAGGCTGCCATTGAATTGGCCGATGCGATTCTTAAGGGACAAACCCCCAATATCCCCGGTGCCCGGTTGGATACCACTACCTACAATACTGGAAAGAAAGCGGTGAAGTCTTACCTGCTTGAACCAGTGGAAGTGACCAAAGAAAATTACAAGAAAATAATGATCGATAGTGGATACTACAAGGCCTCGGATATTGAATAACAGGTTTTAAATCGGCCTCTAGGATTACTGGATGGGGACCCGAAAAGGTCCTCATCCAGTTTGTGCATGGTAGGAGAGGATAAGTATCTAAAGGAACGCCGGTTATGAGTGATTATATATTAGAGATTAAGAATTTGACAAAAGATTTTCCCGGCGTACGAGCGCTGGATAATGTGAGTTTAAAAGTAAAACGAGGGGAAATCCATTCTATCTGTGGGGAAAACGGGGCAGGTAAATCCACGTTAATGAGTGTTATTAGTGGCGTGTATCCAAAGGGAACCTATGAGGGTAAAGTTTTTTTTAAGGGGAAGGAAACTCATTACCACAGTGTAAAGGATAGCGAACGGGATGGATTGGCGATTATCCATCAAGAATTGGCCTTAAGTCCCTATCTTTCTATTTATGAAAATATTTTTTTGGGACACATGAAAACCCGTTTTGGGATTATTAACTGGAATAAGTATATTAAAGAATCTCGCCACTATCTTGAACAGGTTGGTCTGCATGAAAATCCTGCTACTATTGTTAGTAAGATGGGTGTGGGAAAACAACAGCTTGTGGAAATAGCCCGGGCTCTTTCTAAAAAAGTAGAACTTCTGATTCTCGATGAGCCCACATCCTCATTGAATGACGAAGAGAGCGAGAAACTGCTTCAATTAATCCGACAATTAAAGGCGCAGGGTATTACCTGCATTATGATATCTCACAAGCTGAATGAAGTATTAGAAATAGCGGATACGGTGACGGTTTTACGGGATGGAAAATCAATTTCTACCTATGATGTAAAACAGGATCAACTTACCGAATCTCGGCTTATTCGGGACATGGTAGGAAGAGATCTTACTACCCGTTTCCCTGAACGGGAACATAAAGTCGGTGAAGTAGTGATGGAAGTAAAAAACTGGTCTGTGTATCACCCCGACTATCACAGTATAAAAGTGGTGGATTCTGCCTCTTTTTATGTGCGAAAGGGTGAAATCGTGGCTTTTTGTGGACCCATGGGTGCGGGCCGTACCGAGCTAATGATGAGTTTGTATGGTCAATCCTACGGTTCCCGTTCCGAGGGGGAATTGTATCTTTTTGGGAAAAAGGTGGAACTCCGTTCGCCCCGGGAAGCAATTCAGGCAGGCCTGGGATATGTTTCGGAGGATAGAAAGAATCTGGGACTTATTCTTATTCAGGATGTAAAGAGCAATATCTCTATTTCGAGTCTACCGAAATTGTCTCGTTTGGGTGTGGTAAACACCCATGAAGAAATATCGGCGGCGGAACGATACAAGGAAGAATTACGGATTAAAACCCCATCAATTATGCAATTGACGCGGAATCTTTCAGGAGGAAACCAGCAAAAGGTGGCATTAAGTAAGTGCCTTTTGGCAGACCCTGAAATATTTATCGTTGATGAACCAACCCGGGGAATCGATGTGGGGGCTAAATCGGAAATTTATCATATCCTCACTGATATTGTTCAGAAAGGTAAAAGTATAATTCTTGTTACCTCTGAATTGCCCGAAGCGATAGGACTTGCAGATCGAATCTACGTTATGAATGAGGGATGTATTAAAGGGATGCTTACTCGGGAAGAGGCAACCCAGGAAAAAATCATGCATATTGCATTGCTTAACTAAGGAGTTATTATGGCACAGGGAACAGTTCGAAGTATGAATCTTCGCAGCATGATCAAACAGAACATTCGAAATTATTCGATGGTTATGATGCTGGCGGTCATAATGATTGCCTTTGCATTCTTGACTGATGGGGTTAATCTAAATTCACGGAATTTCACGAATATAATTATTCAAAATAGTTATATCCTGCTTCTTGCGGTGGGAATGATCCTTGTTATCATCGTGGGGAATATCGATCTCTCGGTTGGTTCGGTGGTGGCTTTTATCGGTGCTATTAGTGCGATGCTGTATAATAGTGGTATTGGCCTCTTCTGGACTGTGGTACTGAGTATTCTGGTGGGGCTTATCATTGGGGTGTTTCAGGGAGTCTGGATTGCCTATGCAAAAATTCCCGCATTTATTGTAACCCTCGCAGGTATGATGCTCTTCCGTGGGCTTACCTATATTATTACCAATGTAAGCCCCATTGCTATAAAAGATGATGAATTTAAACAACTTGCCAGTGGAATGGTAAATATCGATGCTCTCACAGTAAATAATGTGTATTATACCGCTATTATTGTGGGGGCAGCAGTGTACCTTTTATACGTACTATCAGAGATTATTGGACGACGTAGTAAAATTAAATACGGATTCGAAGTTCCTCCTATAGGGGTGTTTCTTTTTAAGATTATCATTATTGGCCTTTTGATAATGGGGCTGAGTCAGCGTTTCTCTACCTATCGGGGTATTCCTACGGTGGTACTCGTTCTGGGGGTAACAATACTTTTCTTTAGTTTTATCACCAATAATACCGTTATTGGGCGATACATTTATGCCGTAGGTGGTAATGCCCGTTCGGCTAAGCTTTCTGGTATTAACTCCGAGTTAGTTGTTTTTGTGGTTCATGTTATCATGGGGGGGATTTGCGGTCTTGCGGCGGTGATCTTTACCGGCTACATGAATTCTGCCTTGCCCCAAGCGGGTGTAAACTTTGAATTGGATGCCATATCGGCCTGCTTTATCGGGGGGGCCTCTACATCGGGTGGTATCGGTACGGTTATAGGGGCTATCGTCGGTGGTTTAGTAATGGCCGCTATTAACAATGGAATGTCCCTCATGAATATTCAGGCCCCCTGGCAGTATGTGGTAAAAGCGTTGGTATTACTCCTGGCGGTGTACTACGATATTTATACTCGCCGAAAGACCGGCCTTGGATGATCAAATAGTTTGTGCACAATAACTACGATGCGGTATGAATGAGGGGGAAGGTAGTCTCTCCCCCTCATTTTTTATTCTAAAAAATGTAGAAGGAAATAAGAAAACGACTGAATGGCTGTTTTTAGGTATGAGTACTAGTTATTCATTAGGTAATGAAAAGATTTTGGTAATCCTTCTAGGGATTGGGAGAATTTTTCTTCTTAAAAACTTTTGCTAATAGAAGAAAGAGTGGGTTTTTCTGTACCACGGAGGAAGGGCTTCCAAAGGTATGGGCTATCATCTGCTGGGTAATCTGCTGGATTTCTTCTTTAGGGAGGGGAACCTGCTGTTCCTCGAGTGCTGCAAGCCAGCCTGTCCAGCCAAGGCGATCAGGACCGGCGATTCCGTATCGACGGGCTTTTTTAACGAAGCGACGAGCTCTGGCTCGAATTTGGTTAAAAGGTGTTGTGCGGATCCGGAACCACAGGACCAGGCTGCTCAAAGCAAAAAGAAAAACTATGAAAAGTGCTAGGTAATAAAGAGGAGCCCACTCTTGTTCTTTACCAGAAGGAGTCCCCTCCGAAGTGTTGTATTGGTTTGTGTGAATGCTATCTTGTGTGGCTACTTCTTCTGGAAGGTTCTGTGCAGGGGTTGGATCAAAACGAAGCCACTGACCATCAATGAATACTTCGACCCATGCGTGGGCGTTTGTTCCCCGAATCTCTCCAGCCCCCTTCTCGTCAAGATAAATGCGATAGCCTTCCACAAGACGGGCGGGAATTCCCCGTTCTCGGGCCAGTGCGACGAGAGCACTGGCGAAATGCAAACAGTACCCCTTTTTTTCTTCGAAAAGAAAGCGTTCGATAGTTTGAATAACTGCTCCCCCTTTGGTTTCTTCCGAGTAGATGTAGTTTTTCTTTAGAAAAGAAGTCATTTCTTGAACGACCTGTAGGGGATCAGAAATATGTTCCCATTGTTGAACAAGACGCCGAATAATACCTTGCGAATCAGGAAGGGGTTCCAGAAAATCTTCTGGTTTCCCAACAACGTAGCCTGCCGGTATACCATAATAAAAAGTATTTTGTTTGGTATAAATCACATAAAATTCGCTGTGTTTTTTTATGGGTTCGGGGAATGAGAGTCCCCCGCTCATAAGAAACTGAGTAAACCCCTGGGGCCTTGATATTTGGCCACCTGTTTCTATTTTTTCTAGATTCTTTAAAATCCCAGGGGGAATGTAGAGCTCTTTAGTTTCTGTAGGAAGAGGGAGCACCTGAAAAAAATCGCTGGTTAATGTTAGCTTTAACAGGAGGCTATTTTCTCTGAGAACAGAAGGTTTCTCTTGTAATAGCCGAAATGAAGCTTCTGATGGAGTAACATAAAAAGGAACCCAGCCTTCATCGGAAAAACTCCGGTATATATGGGTAGCAAGATAAAGTTCCGTGTTTGCCGGTCCTTGTATTTGATAGAGCGGGAGTGGAGAAAGAATAAGACGGGGAGGAAACTCTCCACTGTTTATAGAGGTCCCATATCCTGGTATTTCAAGAAGAAGGGGAAGATCCGGGAAATATCGATATACCAGCGGGGTAAGATCTACAATAGAAATGGGAGAAGGGTTTTTTACAAGAAAGAACAAATTTCCACTTAGTAAGATAAGAAGAAGAACGGGGAAAAAGGAAATAAGTAAAGAAAAGAATATACGTTTGAAAAAATAAAAAGGATTTTTTGTTTTTTTCATGATTATAAAGGTGAGGGTAATAAAAGTTCCTATTCCAGCAAAAAACCACCCAATCGGAAAATTGAAGAGAATCGCTGCGATTAAACCTGCGGTAGTGAAAAAAGCACTCAAGGCTGATAGTGGGCCCGTGTAAACATACAAAAGGGCACTTCCGTGAGTAAGCACCCCAATAAGGAGAACCGCAAAATATGAAAAAAATCCTTCTGCCTGACCCTGGCGAACCATATCAAACCATAACTCTGCCTGGGAACGGCGACTAACATTAATAAGAATTAAGAAAATACTTATCCAGATAAAGGCGATAGAAAAGACAAGAAAAGAGAGAATCGTTTTAGTGTGTGAATACTTTGTTTCTGTAATCCATAAAGAAAGGGCTGTTATCAGCAAACTGGAAAGGGCTGGTAAAAACCAGGGGCCCTGCGCTTTCAGGTACCAGGCAAGGAATACCAGGGGGAGGTCCGCCAGTACCAAAAGAAGTATCAGCTTGCTTGAGAAAAAAAAGATTTTCTTAAAAAGCTTCCAGTTCATCAAAAATATCTTTCCATCCTTCTGGTCCAAGATTGCTGTTTACTACCTGTAAAACTCCATTCTTGCGGAAAGGGTAAAGGGCTTCTTTCGATTTTTCGGCAAGCATTTTGTAGGTGCTATACAAAGAAGGCGGGCTGAACAGAACGCAATGGGTGTTTTTCTCTGATCGTACCCGCTGTTCAATGTGAGTATACAGATCAACCTGGATAAGGGGATCTTCTTCCCACAGGGACTGCAGGGTTACTAATAACACAGTATAATCTCCGGTAAAGGCAGTAAAGGGGAAACGAGGGTCGGTAAAGGATATCCCCGTTGAAATCTGATAAAGATAATCAAAGTCTTTTCTTTCCATTATAGGGTAGGTAGTTTCTGCGTTTCCCAACACCAACTCGGCGGGGATCCCCCTCTCTATCATATGGTTCAGAAGAGAAAAGATAAAGCTTATCGCTCCATCTTCGGCTAGAAGCCTTTCTTCTGAAAGGATTCCCTGGGATAGGGGCCTCTGATCCAGGACAATTTTTAGAAAACGGCCAGAGGCTTTACCATACTGATATCGACAGGGAACCCCGGTGCTTGCAAAACGCTTCCAGGCAATGTACCGATCTCCTTCTCCATCCCGAAGGGGGATAAGGTTTTCAAAAACCCCTACCTCTTCTGTAAATCCCCCATACAATACCGATTGTTCTCCTGAACTAGAAAAAAAGGTGTCTATGGAAGATGGCAGCCTGTGAATTTCAGGATATACATAAAAGATTTTCGGTTCCGCGATGTATGAAAGTTCGATAATTCCCAGCATATCCCGGAATATCAGTCGACGAATACCTACTGAGTATACCCCTCGATACTGACAGTAAAAGGTAAACTCAGTTTTTTGATTCTCATGGGGCAATAATATACATCCCTGTAACCCTTCATAAAAAAAGGTTTCCAATCCAGGACCGGTATAGGAGAATTCGTATCGGATAAGGGTAGTGGGAAGGAAGCCTTCATTATGGATAACCAGTGAATAACGAACCGGTTCTCCACGGACAGGATGGTCGGTAGAAAAATCTTGATGAAACCCAAAGTGGGCGTAGGTATAAAAAAGCTGGAACAAGGATCCCCCCACTAAAGATACGGGGATGAACAATAAAATTCCTGAATAGGGACCCACAAGCCCCTGGAGACTATTAAAAAGGGCCAGAATAAAAAATAGTACCATAATGACGGGCAAAGAAAGGCGGACCTGGAGCATGTTACAGTCCCGTTGGTTTTGGGATACTTTGTACAATAGTTCGTACTATCTGTTCTGGGCCTTTCCCTGAAAGTCGCACCTGGGAACTTACCGTAAGTCTGTGGACCAATACGGGAATGGCTATGGCCTCTACATCCTCAGGGATAACGAAGCTTCGACCTTCCATATAGGCCCTTCCGCGAGCGGCCTGTTGCAGGAACAACGCTGCCCGAGGACTTGCGCCCAGACGAATGTCTGGATGGTTTCTGGTAGCCCTGCAAAGAGAAACGATATACTGTTGAATTACGGGGTTTACCAGAACTTTTTGTACCTGCTGCCGAATTCGATTAATTTCCTCGATAGTTGTAATGGGGTTGATTGTTTCAATACCTTTGGGCCCTTGCCAGCGTTCTAGTAAAAGTACCTCGTCCTTTTCTGCGGGATATCCAATAGAAAAAAATAGCCCAAATCGATCGAGCTCTGCTTCGGGCAGGGGAAAGGTTCCCACAAAGTTCTGAGGATTCTGGGTTGCTATTACAAAAAAAGGTTGAGGAAGGGGAAGCGTTTTCCCATCAAGGGTGATCTGTTCTTCCTGCATAGCTTCGAGGAACGCTGCCTGGGTGCGGGGAGAGGCCCGATTCAATTCGTCGACCAGAACAAAGTGGGCCATGATAGGCCCCTGTTTGAATACAAATTTCCGGCCTTCCTGATCCCAGATGTTTACGCCGAGAATATCGGCAGGAAGTAGGTCGGGGGTACATTGAATACGAGCAAAATCGAGTCCCGTCGCGCGGGCAAGGGCCATGGCAAGGGTAGATTTGCCAACACCGGGGATGTCTTCTATCAGAACATGGAGCCCGCTGATAAGTCCCAACATTACGAGACGAACAATCCGGAGGTCTCCCACAAAGATTTGAAGGACTTCTTCTTCAATTCTTTGTAGAATTTCTAGTTGTTTCTCAATCCCTGTGTTTTTGTTGTCCATGATTTGCCTCTGTTTAGTGTATCACAATTTTACATTTTTTGAAGTTAAGGCTCTTGTATAAAAAAATAAGAATGCTTATAAAAATACATAATTTTCTAAAAAAGGTAGGTAAAAATATTATGGGAGGAAAAAATGAAACATTCCATTCGCAAAAAGATGTATCTGTGGCTATTACTGCCTGTCATGGTACTCCTGGCTCTTATTGGTTCAATAACCTTTGGGGTAACGCGGCTTATCACCGAAAAAATAATAAAAGATTCGGCCCTTGAAACCGCTTTTCATGCCACCCAGCGGATAGATGTGGTATTTAAGAATTACCGAACACGGGTAGAACAACTTGCGCGGGATCCTCGTATTTCATCTCTGGACTGGAATCGCTTTATGGAAGTGGCGGTAGAAGAAAAGGCCTATGACAGCTTCCTGGAAGGGCTTATTCTGGTATACCCTGATGGAAGTGCCCGTAGCTCCGATGGTCAGTATTTACAGGTGAATGATAGGGATTACTATCAAGAAATCTTCTCTCGTCAAAAAAGCGTTGTTATGAGTAATGCCATCATTTCCAAAACATCTGGTAATCCTGTGATTGTTGCAGGAACAGCCATAAAAGATCGGTATGCCCAGAATACAAAAGCAATGATAGGTCTCCTCATAGATTTAAATTATCTTTCACGGATTTTTACTCTTACGGGTAAGAAAAACACAGTTAATATTTTAGTAGATGGAAAAGGCCTCATAGTTTACCACCCTGATTCACAGGTGCGGATGCGTCTTAAGATTACTGAAGCGGATACGGCTGGCTATCAGGGGCTTAAACTTGTAGGCCGGCGGATGATCAATGGAGAACAGGGGGAAAGTGTTTTTTGGGGACCCGATAAAAAGTTGTATCATATTTTCTTTATGCCCCTAGAAAGTCTTGCTGGGTGGAGTTATGGCATTATTATTCCTGAAAAAGACCTCTTACAACCGGCAGAGCAAATTCTCTGGTTTGTGGGATTCGCCTTTGTGGGTCTTTCTTTAGTTCTTGCTTTTCTTATATTTATGGCGAGCGCTTTTGTGAGTAAACCTATCCGAACAACCAGGGAAGCCATCGAACAACTTGCCCAGGGCGAAGGAGATCTACGACACCGACTTTCTATTCATACCCAGGATGAATTGGAAGAGATGGGACAAAAATTGAATCTGTTCCTGGATCTTATTCATACGATTGTACGTTCTGTAAAAATGACCATACAGGAAATGCATACACTGGGAGAAGAATTGCGGGCAAATGCGGTCCAAACTACCGCTGGAGCCCATCAAATTGCCGGTAATAGTGCCAATGTGAAGGACCGACTTCTCCAACAGTCCGCTGGTATTACCGAAACACTGGCTACCACTGAGCAGATTTCTCGTAATATTCAATCTTTTTTGCAGATGATTGAAACCCAGAATAACCATTTGAAAGAGGTTTCCAGGGCTATCGAAGAGGTTGTTGCAAGCATCACGGTGGTAACATTGAAAACTGTCCAGAATCACGAAGCGGTTGCTCAGCTTTCGCAGGAAGCTGCTACCGGCAAGGATCTTCTTAACGAAGTAGAAAAACTCATTCTAAGAATTAATCAGACCAGCGAGAACATGATGGAGGCCAATACGATTATAGCTACTATTGCGAGTCAAACTAATTTGCTCTCCATGAATGCGGCTATAGAGGCGGCTCATGCGGGAGAAGCTGGAAGGGGTTTTGCGGTGGTGGCCGAGGAAATTCGAAAACTTGCGGAAAATGCTAATGAACAGAGCAAAACTATTGCCCAGGTTCTCCGGACTGTAAAAGAACTTATCGAGGCCGCAGTGGAGTACACCGGTCAGGCACAACAGAAGTATGGAGTTATTTTTGAAGGAATTAAAGCGGTGGGGGATCAGGAGTTGGAAGTAAAAAATGCCATGACCGGTCAAGAACAGGAATCCCGGCAGGTTTTACTTGCGTTAAAAGAATTAAATCATATTACCAGTGAAATCCGCTCTGGTTCAGAAGAAATTCGGCTGGGAAGCCAGGCGATCTTAGAAGAAATGCGGCGAATTATGCAAGGGACAGCTGAGATTGAGGCTGCCTCAAAAGAAAATGCCGATGGAGCCAGGGAAATTCTCCAGGCCATGGAACATCTAGAAACCCTGAGTACTCGAAATACGGAAGCTCTTGCTGAACTAGATCAATTGGTCGGAAAGTTTACGGTTTAAGATTCAGAAATTGAAGTTCCGGGAGGGCCCTATCGAAAGAGGAAAAAAATGGGCCCCCTCTGAACTCAATATTTTTTGCCAATGCGGCGGTCAGATAAGAATAAAAACCGAAAAAAAGACACATTTTTTGTCTCTTATCCTTGAATACTGATAAGGTGCCTTCTATAATATAGACAATCATACAAAAATTGTAACGGAGGAACCTCATATGAAATTAACAATTCAAAAACGGATGTATTTATTTTTACTACTCCCGGTTTTTGTAATTCTCTGTGGTGTGGGCTTTATTTCTTACCATACGACCCTGCAAGCCGATAGCCGGTTAATTACCGATTATATGAAACATATAGCAGAACATGTACAGGAAAATACGGATGCTTTTTTTAGTGCCTATATTGAACGGGCCCTGCATTTGGCTCGAAATCCCTTCATTGTCAATATGGATATAGAAAGAATTATTCCATACCTGGCTCAGGAAAAAGCTCTAGACGAAAACATGGTGGCCCTGTTTATAGGTCTTCCTGATGGAAATGTGATCTATTCCGATGGGAACCGTACTAATCTTGCTGAACAGGACTATTACAAACAGATTTTCCAGGGAAAAAAGCCCTTTGTGGTAAGCAATCCCCTTATCTCCAAAAGTACGGGAAGACCGGTTATTGTTGTGGGGGCGGGGATTTACGAAAAGGGAGCTGCTACCCCTAAAGGGATCATTGCCTTTTCCCTGGATCTACAGAAGTTAAGTGCTATTACGGAGCTTAATCTGGGAGAAGGTATTTACAGTTTTTTAGCCGACAATAATGGTACAATTGTGGTACATCCCAATACGGGTTTTGTGATGAAATTGAATTTGCTTTCCTCTGAACAGGAAGGCTTCCGGGGGCTTGAACCCCTGGCCCAACGGATGGTCGCGGGGGAAGAAGGTATTGGCCGCTATGTAGATAACCAGGGAGTTAAAAAGATCCTCTTTTTTAGACCCCTCAAAAATCTTTCAGGATGGAGCTTTGCCATCGTACTCCCCGAGTATGTGTTGGTGCGGTCGGCTCAGGGTGTGATGTGGTCAGTGGTTCTCAGTTATAGTGGTCTTGCGGTATTACTCGGTGTTCTTATCTTTATAGTAAGCCGGTTTATCAGTCGTTCGGCCCAGGATGCCCGTCATGCTGTGGTAGATCTTGCCCGGGGTGAAGGGGACCTTACCCGGCGTATCCATGTTCGTAGTCGGGATGAACTGGGGGAAATGGCAGAACATATCAATAAATTTTTGGATCTGGTACATACCATTGTGGTATCTATTCGTACTATTGTAAAGGATATGCGCCTTCTGGGAGAAGAATTGCAGAGTAATACGGTAGAATCGGCGGCCTCTGCAAAGCAAATTGCGGCTAATACAAAACACATCCAGGATCAACTGATAAGTCAATCCGCGGGGGTAAGCGAAACCCTGGCTACGGTAGAACAGATAAACCGTAATATTCAATCTTTCCTTCAAATGATTGAAACCCAGGCGAATAATCTTAGTCAGGCTTCCAGTGCGGTAGAAGAAATGGTGGCTAATATTGCCTCGGTGGCTCAAAGTATTAATCGAAATCAGGAAACTCTTCAGAACCTGGTTCGTGATTCGGATCAGGGAAAAGAACTCTTAAATACGGTTGAATCGGTGATCCACGAAATAGAAAAAGCGAGCGAAGGAATGATGGAGGCCAATACGATTATAGCTACTATTGCAAGTCAGACTAATTTGCTTTCTATGAATGCAGCCATAGAGGCGGCCCATGCAGGAGAAGCCGGTAAGGGTTTTGCGGTAGTGGCTGAAGAAATTCGAAAACTTGCAGAAAACGCGAATGACCAGAGTAAGTCCATCGCCCAGGTACTCCAAAATGTTAAGACCCTGGTGGATCAGGCGGTTCAATCTACTACAGAAGCCCAGAATAAGATTGATAGCGTCTTTGTAGGTATTAAACGGGTAGAAAACCAGGAACTTGAAGTAAAACACGCCATGGATGAACAACAGGAGGGATCTCAACAGGTTCTGGAAGCCATGAAGGAGCTTAATCATATCACCAGTGAAATTCGATCTGGTTCAGAGGAAATTCGAATCGGTAGCCAGACTATCCTTGAAGAAATGGGGCGTCTTATGAAAGGAACCCAGGATATCGAAGAGGCTACCCATGAGATGGCCCGGGGCTCCGAGGAGATTGCCCAGGCCATGGAGCATATCAGTGGACTTACCAGTAAAAACACCGAGGTCCTTCATCGTTTGGATAGCCTTGTAGCAAAGTTTAGGGTAGAATTAGGAGAGAAACACACAGAATAGGGAAGAGGGGCGGGGCTCTACAGGGCCCCCTAGAAACAAGTCCCGGGGGTAGGGTTTTCTCAGGTATGATTTATCTTGTGGAAGATAATCCGCAGATTCGAGAAGTGGTTAGTGAATACTTAAAAATAAAGGAATACCAGGTCCGGGAATTCGAGGGAGTCTCGGGGGTTCTGGAGTCGATGCAACAGCACCGGCCAGACCTCTGTATCCTTGATGTGGCCCTCCCTGATGGCAATGGATTTGCCTTGGCAAAAACGATACGGCAACAATATCCAGGGGTGCCTTTTATTTTTCTTACTGCCCGGGAAAGTGAATCCGACAGGATCCTTGGTTTTGAAATTGGCGCTGACGATTATGTGGTAAAACCCTTTTCGCCCCGAGAGTTGGTCTTACGGGTGGAGGCGGTACTTCGACGTTCTCAATCTCAGAAGGGAAATCAGGGAGCCCTTACACGCTGGTATCTGGAAGACGATGTCCTGGAAATTGATGAGGTTAGCCAAAAGGTGTTGATAAATGGCTCGGAGTGTCTTCTTACCAGTGCGGAGTGGAAAATCCTGTCATATTTAAGTCAGCATCCAGGTCAGTTGTTTTCCCGGGAACAGCTTCTGGGGGCCTGCCTTGAGTATTATTATACGGGCTCGGAACGAACAATCGATACCCATGTTAAAAATATTCGGCACAAATTAGGTAAAGAAGGATGGATAGAAACCCGCCGGGGCTTTGGGTATCGCTTTGCCGGTAAGGTGGCGGACTCCTCTCAATGAAAAGGTTCTCTCTTAAACTCAGTGGTAGGATTTTTCAAAGGGTTCCCCACTTAAAAGGCAAGAGTCTGTTCATTCAAACCTTGTTGGGTTTTTCCGTTGCCAGCCTTATGGTACTGGGCCTTTTTACCCTCCTGCTTTCCTGGGGGATTTCTTCTTCCGTAAAAGGATGGAACGAATCGGTAAATGCCTCCATTCGACGGGATACCCGAGACCTTCTCGAAAACCTATATCGTAGTAAGGGTCTTCTTACAACGGTAGATATCGAACAGGCGGTAGCACTGCTTATCAATCCAAATATTTACCTCTATGTAGAAGATGCTCTGGGAAATCTTTTATACCTCTATCGGCAGGGGGAGCAAATACGGCCAGGATCAGATCCGGGACAGGGGAAGAATTTCTTACGCCGTCATGGAAATACCATTACGCTTGAAACCCTCGATATTGAGGGAAAAATTGTCGCCCGTTTTGCGGCAGGGACCTTTGGGTTTAACGCATCTGAATCGAATGCCCGTTTCTTATCTACCCTGACCCAAACCCTCTGGATAGGATTGGGAATGTCTCTTGTGATATCTCTGGCTATCGCCTATGGTTTTTCAAGGATCCTGGCCCGTCAGGGGCGTATTGTGGCCCAGGGGTTAATTGCGATCAAAGCAGGCAAGCGGGATGTTACTTTCCCTGCTGGTCTGGTAGAGGAACTCCATACGATTGCCCAAACGGCTCAGCAACTACAAGAGCGGTTAACCAGGGAAGAGGACCTCCGCAAGCAATGGACCGCCGATATTGCCCATGACCTGCGAACCCCTCTTAGTAGTTTACGCGGCCAGTTAGAAGGGATTCTTGATGGGGTATTACCGGTAAGTAACGAACGGCTCTCCCATCTTTACCATGAAGTGTTGCGGCTCCAGCAATTGGTTCAGGATCTTGCAGAGCTGAGCCGGATAGAGGCTCCTGAATTTAAACCCCAGTACCAAACTATTCACTGTGAATCCCTTTTTTCTGAGATCCTTTCCCGCTTTGGCATTCCCGCTCGCGAAAAGGGTTTTACTCTTACCGGAAAGTGGGACATTCCTTCTTTTGAAGGGGATGAAAAACTTCTTCTTCGCGCTTTAAGTAATCTTGTGCATAATGCTCTTCTCTATGGTACGCCAGGACCAATTCAGCTGTTTTTTACTAAAGAAAAGGAAGGAATTTCTATTTCCGTTTGTAATCAGGGGACTATCCCAGAGGATCATATCCCATACCTTTTTCAACGTTCTTACCGGGCCGATGCCGCCCGGAGAACTGAAGGTTCCGGGTTGGGGCTTGCGATTGTAAAGGCTGTAGCGCAAGCCCATGGAGGAACCGTGGAATTTAAAAATACTCCCCAAGGAACCAGTGTGTTTACCTTCTATCTTCACACAAAAAACACAGAATCTCCCTAAAAATTTGCATAATCAGGTAATACAATGAACATGAAAAGCCGAACAAGGCGGTTTTTATAAAACCTTGTTAATTTTGGGGAGGTGCTGATATGCCAGCAAAGAAAAAGAGCGTGGCTTCAAAACTACGGTTGGGAATTCAACTCGTGTTCTTGCTTCTTATTACGCTTATTAGCGTGAACCACGGATTATCTGAAACGGGGATCCAAATTCCCTTTGTAGGTAATCCATCGTTACATGGGATTTGTCCTTTTGGTGGAGTGGTATCTCTCTATCAACTTGTTACCACGGGGAGTCTTGTACAAAAAGTACATGAAGCTTCAGTAGTGCTCATGGCTCTTGTGTTCTTCCTGGCTGTTCTTTTTGGCCCCGTGTTTTGTGGCTGGGTATGTCCCATGGGGACGGTGCAGGAACTTATCGGTAAACTGGGAAAAAAGCTCTTTAAGAAACGGTATAATCATTTTGTTCCCTCTCGTCTGGATGGTTACCTCCGGTTCTTACGGTACGGCGTATTGGTGTGGGTTGTGTATGTTACGGCCACTTCCATGAAACTGGTGTTTTCTGATGTGGATCCCTATTACGCTCTTTTTAACTTCTGGACCGGTGAAGTGCCCCTTACGGCGTTGATTATCCTGGGGCTTACTTTAATAGCCTCTCTTTTTATTGAACGGCCCTTCTGTAAGTATGCCTGTCCCTACGGCGCCCTCCTGGGAATTTTTAATATCTTCCGTATTTTTGGAATTAAACGGAATCAGAATACCTGTATTAACTGTAAGGCCTGCGATCGGGCATGTCCCATGAACATATCTGTTTCTACGAGTACAACCGTTCGTCACCATCAGTGTATTACCTGTCTTCAGTGCACCTCTGAAACGGCCTGTCCTGTGCCTGCTACGGTAGAACTTATGGCAGGGAATTTTTCTTTAGAAGCCAAGGGGGCGCAAAAAGTGTCCACAGAAGGGGGTGCCCAATGAAGGTTTTTGTAAAATCATACGTGTTGGTGGGAATTATAGTTGGAACCCTAGTAATCGGTATAGGAGGGGCGAAAGCCCTCGGGTGGTGGATTACGGCTTCGCAAAAGGTGGCCAAGAAGATCACCACCGGGGATTTTGCGGGAATGAGTGACCCCGCGGATCTTCGAGGATCCTATACCTTTGCGGATATGGAAAAAAATTATGGGGTCCCTGTTTCTGTTCTTGCCCAGGCTTTTGGATATACCGATGTGCCTGATCCTTCTCTCATTAAAGCAAAGGATATTGAAGGCCGCTATGGAACCATGGGAGATAAGGAAATTGGTACCGATTCGGTGCGGCTCTTTGTTGCCCTGTATACGGGTATCCCGTACCCTCCAAAAGAAGAAAGTACCGGTATCCTGGATACGGCGATAAAGGTGCTCCGGGACTTAGGTAAGCTTACGGATGAACAAATAGCCCAGCTACAACCCCGCCTGGTGGTTACCCAGGAGCAGAACACTGAATCGCCCGCCTCTGCGAGCGATCCAAAGGTTCCTGAAACTAAAACGTCCGATTCAGGAGAAACGGGGGTCCCTCAGAAAGTGCCTGCGGCAACCACCAATGTTGACCAAACTCAACCGGTTGCGGCCACCAAAGGAACGGGTTCGGATGGACAAAGTGTATCTTCTACTGCAGTATCGAATTCCCAGACTCAGCGAACCTCCCCTGCTACCGAAGCAACCCATACACCCCTTCCCCAGACAAGCTCAGAAAATCTTATTCGGGGAAAAACTACCTTTGCAGAGGTTTTAGCCTGGGGTGTTTCAAAAGCTCAAATAGAGCAGGTGTTGGGTAAACCGATGCCGCCCGAACAAACGGTTATTCGGGATTGGTGCCTTGCGGAAGGCCTGGAATTCAGTACTGTCCGGGATGCGCTACAAAAATTAAAACCTTAGGGAAGGGAAAGACTGGGTTTTATCTTTAAAATAACTTAATAACTTACATTACTCCCATGTAACCCCAGGGCGTTTGTGCCGCTGGGGATTTTCTTAATGGGACGATTCTTTGAAGAAGGGCCCCCGTTAAAGTGAAAGAGTCCTTTTTGTGTCTTGTTGCCGCCGCTGGGGTGTTTATCTGGGTGGTTTGTATAGAAAAACATAAAAAACCTGTGATACAGTTACACAACGTATTTCCTAATTTTGTGGAGGACCTATCATGAAATCAGAGAAAGAACCCATATTAGACAAGAAAATGGCGATTCTGTTTATAGTTCTTTTCGGCGTGATAAGCCTTTTTGCGGATATGAACTATGAGGGTGGCCGCAGTGTGGTGGGCCAGTACCTTAAACTCCTGGGAACCAGTGCCTTTGCCCTGGGGCTTGCGGCGGGCCTTGGAGAATTTGTGGGATATGCCCTCCGGTTTGTCTCTGGTTCTATCGCCGATAAAACAAGGAAATACTGGCTTTTAATCATCCTGGGGTATACCATCGGCCTTACCTCGCTTCCTATGATGGCCTTTTTTAGTGGCTGGCAACTGGCTATTATCTTCCTTTTTTTAGAGAGGGTAGGCAAGGCCATTCGTAAGCCCGCGGTAGATGCGGTGCTTTCCTTTGCCTCTAAACAGACCGGCAGTGGTTTCGGGTTTGGACTCCACGAAGCCATGGACCAGTTAGGGGCTTTCCTGGGGCCAGCCCTTTTTTCTCTCCTTTTATTTACCACAAAGAACGGCGAGTCCCTGGCAGGCTACCGGAAAGGGCTGTTATTGCTGTTTATTCCGGCGGGTATTGCGGTAGGAACCGCCATAGTGGCCCGGTTCTTGTTCCCCCATCCTCAAAAATTTGAATTAAAAACGGTACGACCTGTACTGGGAACAAGCGGTTATAGCCGGGAATACTGGATTATTGTGGCGGCGGCGGCCCTTTTAGCTATGGGAATCACCGACTTTCCCCTTATTGGGCTTCACCTTAAAAAGACGAATGGTTTTGTGGAAGAGGCCATACCTCTTTTGTATGCCGGGGCCATGGCAGTGGATGCGGCGGCGGCCATCGTGTTTGGGTTCCTCTATGATCGTTTTGGATTGAAAGCCCTTTTAGGGCTCTTTGTGGTAGAAGTGTTTACCGCTCCTCTTATTTTTATGGGGAATATTCCGCTTATTCTGGCAGGTATGGTGTTGTGGGGAATCAGTGTGGGAACCCAGGAGTCGATTCTGAGGGCCGCCATTGGCGATTGGGTTGATGAATCGGTTCGAGGAAGGGCCTATGGGCTCTTTCATACGGTGTTTGGATTTTTTTGGTTTGTGGGAAGCGCCATTATTGGGGTCTTCTATGACCTCTGGGGTGCCTTACCACTGGTGATTTTCTCGGTGATAACCCAGCTGGGGGCCCTGGTGTTGTTCAGTATGTTGTTAGTGTATAGGAAAAAAACACAGGGGGCAGAAAAATAATCCCCCTACACAGACGGGGCCGCGAGTGGCCCCGTCCTAGGCTCTGAGGGCCGTCGGGCCCTTATGGAAAAAGAGCCAGGGCTGAGTGCCTTTGGGGCTCAGGCTAATACTCTCCGTAGTTATTGGCGGACGGTGTTCCGTTTTATCTTTTTGGTGGTGGTCATTTCCATGGGTTCATCTATAATCGTAAGCCGTTCAATTCTTTGATAGGGTAAAAGCCTGCCATTAACTTCTGCGATAATTTCTTCTATCCGTTTTTTTATGTCTGCTTTTGATTGCAATGCTCCCTGTTCGTCTTTGAAAGCTTCCTGATTGGGATACACCAGGGCCTCGATTTTTTCTATCTTCATTTTTTCATTGGCCATATACCCTCGTACCAGAATTTGTTCTATTTCAGGATAGAGTTGAAATTCGTTTTCTATCTCTTCGGGATATACGTTTTTACCCCCTTCGGTAACAATGAGGTTTTTAGCTCGACCAGTCAGGTACAGGTAGTTTTCCCGATCGAGGTACCCCACATCGCCTGTTTTAAGGTAGCCATCGTCGGTAAAAACAGCCCTGGTTTCGTCGGGCATTTTGTAATACCCCTGCATAACCATGGGCCCTTTTACGATGATTTCTCCCACGCCGCGGGCATCGGGATTAAGAATTTTCATATCCACCTGGGGAAGCACCTTTCCTACACTCGTCTCTTTGTAGTGCTCTTTAGGGTTTAATGTAAGGATAGGGCTTGTTTCGGTAAGCCCATAACCCTGAATAAAATCGATACCAAGCTGGTTGTATTGACGAAACACCGCTGGTGCAAGGGGCCCCCCTCCGGAGATACAGATTCGTATTGAAGAAAGCGAAGCCTTTTCCAGGATTGAGTGGAACATTTTCTTACCTGGATTCACCTTAAATAGTTTTTTAATAAAACCGCTTATGGCCATCATGCTTCGGAT
>Ga0209204_1000045_pt1 | contig 135473 bp, 95 predicted proteins | sample AD_JPNMR2_MetaG_FD_184425 | JGI IMG/M metagenome (GOLD analysis project Ga0209204, IMG submission 184425) | Active sludge microbial communities of municipal wastewater-treating anaerobic digesters from Japan - AD_JPNMR2_MetaG (SPAdes) (version 2) | ecosystem: Engineered > Bioreactor > Anaerobic...
ACATCATTCGGCAAATCCGGACATTTTCTTTGGGTTAGCCGGGAGGGTAACGGACTGCTCGGGAAGGATACTGGGCGGATATTCTGTCAACAATCGACGGCCCGTTTCGTCGCCAATCCGCCGGACGGTGAGCCGGGTATGATCGTCCGGCGCCGGATCCCGCAGCAGGACTTGGCTGCCGTCCACGCCCAAGACGACCGCGGGCTGCCCGTCGAGTTCGAAGGCCCCGGGCCGCCGGGCGGTTGCCGGATCAATGCGACGGGTAAACGTCACCCCAATCCTGCCCTGGGCCCGGCGAACGGCGGCAACTCGCGGCGGCTCCTGGTACGTCCACCCGCCGATGAAGTACTCGTAGCAGCAGGTGCTCGGGACGCCCATCTCCTCGCACACCCGCTCGAAACGTTCGATCCAAGTGCGGTCGCGAATGGCTTCGCGGTTCGAGCCGATGTCCGTCTGGATCATGAGCGGCACGCCGGGTGCGTGCTCGCGGAGCTGCCGGATGAACGGCAGGTACGCCTCGACGTAATCGGGCGGCAGGTCGGCGCGAGTCCAATCCGGCCAGTGCGTCTGGAAGCAGTAGACATCCGGCTTGACCGTGGCCGCCACCTCGCCCGCATCCTGCCCGTGATACTCGCGGATCTTTTGCACACCGTCCGGTTCGACCAGCGCCAGCCCCCATACACAGACGGCCGCGCCGGGACACGTCTGCCGCAGACCGCCCGGACCGTTGACCAAATCGTCGAGAAACGCCGTGTGCGACGCCTGGCGAAACGCCAGCCATTTGCTCCATAGCGTGGGGTTGCGGCTCGGCGACCGCGGCGAGTTGGCATCGAGAATATCCGGCAGCGCGGATTCCTCGGGATATCGGCGCGTGAACGCCTCCCGGCATGCCTCACAGAAGCATGCGTACGCGGGCGAATCCGGCCCTGGATACTCGGGCCAGTACGGCTCGGCAATTTCGATTCCGTCGAAGCCGCCGGCCTTGATCGCGGCCGCCAGGTCCTTCTTCTTCCATTCGCGGTATTCGGCATTGTTCAAGCACAATCGCTCGTAACCCGGCAACGTGCCGCCGGCCAGGTGCGTGCGGGTCACCATGCTCCAGCGACGCCACTCCGGCGGCAGATGCCCGCTCGAGTAAGTTCCGTTGCCGAATACCTGACACCACACGCCGATGCCCGCATCATGAAAGGCATCGACCAGCCGGCGGTCCACTCGCACGGACGGCTCGGCGATGTAGTGCACGACGCTGTAGCCGTTGGCTCGAATCTCGGTGGCGATGCTTTCGGGTGAACGGTCACGATAGTACGCGAAGCTCGGATCGACGATGAGGCCCGCACCGTGGATCGGGAAGAACGCGCGATCGACAAAGTCCCGCACATAAGCTTCGTGGAACGCACGTTGCCGTTCACCGCGGTACGGACTCATGTAGTGAAAACAGTCGAATGCGATGAAACGATCGACAAACGGGGCCTCCGCAGCCAGTTGCCGGGCCAGCCGCTGCGTATCCGACGGAATAAACCGCGGCTTGGCCGGATCGTTGCTCTCGTTGTGGAAGATTTCGACATCAGACCAGAGCTCCGCCCCCGCGGACAGGCACGCGTCGCGCATAGCTCGAAACAGTGGCACCACTCGGCTATGAACGGTGGCATCCCAGTTGCGTGCCCCCACGCCATCCTGCAATAGGACGATGTCGATGCCGGCACCGGCCAGCAGATCCGCGTACGTGCGCTCGACCTGTTGTGGATCGGCCTGGCCGGTCAGAAACGGCGAGAACGCCACGGCTCTGCCGCCGGACAGACGTTTGCACAAGTCGCTCGTATCGCGAAGGAAGGTTCGCAACGCCGGTATACACTCGGAGGCCAGAGAGTCGGCCGGCTCGGGCGGGATGTACCAGCCCGCCAGCGAAGCGTGTCGGCCGTAGCGAGCCCACGCCTGCTCGGCGGTCGTTCGTGTGCGGGCGACAAGCCGTTCGGGCAGACCGGTCGCGGGCGTCCAGTTCCACCAACCGTCATCCATAAACAGGCCGAGGAAGACCTCCATCTCATGCCGGTCGGCGTACGTGAGAATGGTTTCCGTGGGATCGAGCCCGCCGGCCGGGTCCGGCATGAACGTACCGTCGTTGCGGGCGAGCCACTGGATAACGATCGTCCGCAGGCCGGCCCGCCTCATTGCCTCCAGCTCGCGTTCCCACGCCACAACATCCAGTTGCATCATCCAAGGTTGGTACTGAATGAACGTGCCGTGCAGTCGCAGGCCACGTTCCGTCTCCGCGGGCCGAGCGGCAGCGGCCTTGGCAGTCGCGCATGCACCGATCAAGGCCGCGATGATGATAAGCTTGATGAGGCGCATCCTAGCCTCCTTGCGGGGTTACCTGGGGGGCGGGCATCTTGCCCGCCTCAAATCGTCGTGCCTATTAATCGGCACGATTTCAGCAAGATCGGGAGTCTTGCCCGGCGTCAGCGAGCAGGCGGGCGAGACGCCCGCCCCCCGCCCGCTCACGCTCCGATCCGCACCAGGACGACCACGATGCCGATGAGCGCCGCCACGGGGATCCAGGCCACGAAGAAGCCGATGATGCCCCGTCGCGTGGGTTTCTGAATCTCCCAGTTGGGCAGATTGATGAGCTTGTTCTGCGGCGCAGGCAACGTCCCGACCGGCAGCGTCATGGGAGCCTCGATCACCTCGCCGGGCTGGACGGGCGTCCGCATCACCTCGTAGAACCGATCGAGCTTCTCCTTGTCCTCGGGCCGCGTGACCAGGCTGACCACGACCATGACCACGGTGCCGGTCAGCAGACAGGCCAGCATCCGCATGGGTAGGTAGATGGTGTCGGGCTTGGCCGGATTCATGAGAAACTTCGCGTGCTCAGCCGCCCATTCGGCGAACCAGGGCTGCCAACTGACATAGAGGACACCGTAAGCCAGAAGCGTGGAGGCCCAGGCCGCCGGCGTGGTCGCCCGCCGCCAGAAAAGCCCCAGCCAGAAGGCGATGCCCATCATGGGCGTGATTTCCCAAAAGATCTCCAGGCCGCGGACCACGCTGGGGAAGCTCATGGCCAGATAGACACCGACGCCGACGGTGATCGCGGCGGTCACCCGGCCCACGTTGATGTAGTGGGCACTGCTGCGACCGCGAGCGAGATAGGGCTTGTAGATGTTCTGCGTGAACAGGCCCGCGCAGGTGATCATGAACGCATCGCACGCCGCCATCACCGCCGCCAGGAGCGAAGCCAGGAAGATGCCGATCAGCCCGGGCATGACCTGGGGCAGCAGATCACGAGCCATGGTCCCGAACGCCTGGTCAAACTCCTCCGGTTTGCTCCACGTGGGGTACATGGCGATGGCGCACATACCCAGCATGGTCCAGGCCACGGTGCAGACTCGCTTCATGAACCCGCCGTACACGCCGCCGACCTGGGCTTCGCGCTCCGTCTTGACCGCGTTGTTAATGGGCATGACGTGCGGCTGCGGAGCGAAGCCGACCAGGCCGTTGATCACGAGCATGACGATGTAGAACAGGCCGATCTCACCCGGCGCGACGAGACTCCACATTTCGGCCGCTCGCTCGCCCGCGGCCTTGGCCACCGCGGCATGCAGCCCCTCGAAGCCGCCCAGCTTGTAAATGGCGAACGGCAACAGCAGAAACGAGAACACGATGGTCAGGCAGCCCTGAACGAAGTCGGTGACCACCGCCGCGCTGAAGCCGCCGAACACGCCGTAGAGAATCAGCATGAAGGTCACGAAAAGGATGGCCTGATTCTCGCTGACGGCCGAGCCGGTGGTGGCGGCGATGATCGCCCCCGAACCCTTGAGCATCAGGCCGATGGTCACGGCCATGCTGGCGAAGCCCACGACCACGTACAGCGTGGCCAGGCCGCGGCTGTAGCGAGCTTCGAAGTAATCGCCCGTGGTCAGGGCTCGGCAACGACGGAAAATGGGATTGATCCACCAATAAAACGGCGTGGCGAACAAATAGCACCACTGATACCAGATGCCGGACATGCCCGACGCGCAAGTCTTCGAGACCACGCTCACCGCCTGATCGGAGTGCGTGCCGGCTCCAAACGACGTGAAGATGGCCAGGACCTTGCCGAACCGCCGCCCCCCCACGAAATAGTCGGCCTGGCTGTGGATCTTGTGCCCCATCCACAAGCCCAGGCCGGTGATGCCGACCAGATAAAGCACGAGCATGGTCAGATCGATAGGACTCAGTCCGAACATGGGGGTCTCCGTCAGTTGTCAGTTGTCAGTGGTCCGTTGTCAGTGGTTGACGGTCGGGCATTCCGGGACGAGCAGCTTGCCCGCCTCACATTATAGTGACAATTATAATACACTACATGTCGCCTGTGCGTTTCCGGTGTCCGTGTCCTTCTCGCCCCGCAGGGGCGGCAGTCAATAGCCGGCGGCGTGAACCGCCGGTTTGGGAACCGCGTTAAGCCTCTTCCCTTGTCAACCGGAGAGCGGCTTCGCCACTCTCGGCTGACCAGGGGATGAACTCTCCAATTCGGGCGGTCCGTGAGCTCACACCCACGGCTACTGACTTCGCGCCCTTTCAGAGCGAAACCGCGTCGATCGCTCGTGTGGTGAACAACTCCTCTTGCCCCCTCGACGGCGGGCGGGACGCCTGTCCCCCGCACCTCACACATACCAAGTCAGCTGCATACGCTACAGGCCCATCAGCTTGCGCAGTTCCTGAAGCGTGGTGATGAACTCGGTCGGGATCCGGCCGCTGCGGTCCGGCGGCACGTTCAGCAGATAGTTTGCCCCACCCCGCCGGCACCAATCGAATTGCCGAACCAGCTCTTCCATGGGCCGGGGTTGATCGTCGGGCAGATGGAACCAGTCCTGACGAATGGGGGCGATCGAATCGCACACCTCGCCGGGAATGTAGTAGTCCTTGCCTTCGATATGGCGGATCTTTCGATACTTCTTGTCCGTGACTTCGCCCTGCTCCATGGCGATCAGATCCGACGGCCAGGCGTAGTCGACGTCGTACTCCTCGCTCGACGGCGTGCCGTTGTTCATCATCACCACGATCTCCGGCTGCAGCCGGGCCATCTCGTTGTAGAGATACGTGCGGTAGCCGCGGCCCAGAGCGTCGGGATGATCGATCCAGATCTCCAGGAGCTGGCCGTACTGCGTGAGCAGTTCGGTGATCTGCGCCGTCTGGAACGACTGATAGAGCGACGTGGTGTAGATCATGCGGCCCTCGTCGGGGCCGTCGGGCCGTTCGCTGCCGAAGGGCAGCCGCTTGGCGGCCAGCTCGAAGTAGGCCTGCTTGCTCGGGAAGTCCGACCGCGTGCGGCTGCCGAAGCGGTGATGGTTGTCGTACGAGCTGTAGTACAGTCCCGGGCGGATGCCGCGCCGCTCGCAAGCGGTCACGAACGCCTCGACCACGTCCGTGCGGTTGCCGCTGTTCGCGACCGTATAGTCGGTGTGCTTGCTGGGCCACAGACAAAAGCCCGAGATGTGCTTGGCCGTCAGCACCGCGTAGGTCATGCCGGCATCGCGAGCCACGCTCACCCATTGGTCGACGTCGAGCTTGTCGGGGTTATACCGTGAAGGAGGGTCACTGCCGTCGGGCTTGAAGAACACCTTGCCTTCGAGGTTCACGTACGTGCTCATCCCGAAATGGATGAACATGCCGTAGCCCAACCGCTCCCACGCTTGCAACTGCTCAATGCTGAGGCGCTGCGCCCCGCGAAACTCTTGTGTCTCCATGCTCACCTCCGATCCGTCCTGGTGGTGCATGCTTCCATCGTGTTACGTCACTCCGGCAACTGCACGAGCCGGATGGGCCCGACGAACGCGATCGCGTGGGCCCTCGTTTTCCGGAGATCTTCGACGCGCAATGCCAGCTTGAGCTCGTTCAGGTCCGCCGGCAGTTCCGGCAGGCGCACCACGAACCACTCGCCTTGGGGCCTCGGCAGGCCCAAGTCGGCTTCCCACACCGCCTGTCCGTCGTGCAGCAACTGGATGCGTCGATGCCCCGCCCAGCGCCTCGGCACATGGTGCAGGCCGATGGTGTCCTTGTCCGCATTGCTCAAGAAGATCATCAGCCCGAGCCGGCTTCGGTCGCCCGTGAGCGGCACCGTGACGGGCAGTTCGGCGAACGCTCCCGGCGCTCCCTCGGTTCGATGGCGGAACGCGAACACCGCCGCCTCTCGCTCGCCTGAGCGGTACAAGCCGGCCATCCAGTCGCCCCAATACTGCTCGCGTTCGTCGGGCAGGACGCTGGCCAGCACGAGATTCTGCCGCTCCCATCGTCCCGTGCCATGGCCCAGCGGCGGGGAGTCCACACCGGCCAGCATGTCGGCCAGCTTCTCCACCGCGTAACCATACCACCAGACGCGAGCCGCCAGTTCGCGACGCCGCTTGGCCATGCGTTCGGCCCAGCCCGCGGCGTCCAGGCCGGCCACCTCGCGCCACCAACTCACGTACGCCGGCGTGAGTCTCAGCCCCGCCAGCTTCTCTTCGATCACGGCCAGATCCGCCAGCAATCGCGGCCGCACGGCCTGGATGGCGGCATCCGCCCGCGCGGTATCGCCGTCGTACACGGCGTTCAGCACCGCCCGCTGATGATCGGCCCACCAGTACTCGGGGTAGTTCGCCGTCGCCTCGGCTCGGCCGATCTCGATCTCGTCTTGCATTGCTGCCACATACCACTCGTTCATGGCCTCGGGAGCGATCAAGCTACCCCGCCCCGCCGAGGCCGCGATCTTCACCGCGAGTTGCTGGAGTTCGTCCAGCAGACTCAGCGCCTTATCGCGTTCCTCCAGCCGTTTCAGCCGGGCCGGGCCCAGTGGCAGCCACTCCGAACCCGCCACCGGATAGGCGAACAGCTTGCGGACCTCGGTCAGCCCGTCGTCGAACCGCCGCAGGTTCTCGACCTGCTCCGGCCCGTACACGATGTCATATATACGGCGTCGTGTAGCGTCGAAGTCGTGCTGCTCGGGCGCCCAGCCCCACCAGCCGATCACCGGCACGATGTAGTACTGCCCCCAGCCCTGGCCGCCCCAGGGCATGACCGACTCGCAGAACGGCCCACCGACCGAAAGCTGCTCGTAGCCCGGGGCGTGCCAGCCCTCGGCCATGGTGGGCACAGGCATGTACGATCGGCGACCCGCCACGTGGAGCGAGTTGGATTCGATGTGCGTAAAGCCGCTCGCCGGACGCGTCCAGTTATGCCACCAGCCCGGCTTGCAGGCCAAACCAATGCTCGCGGCAGTCGCCGCGTCCTCGGCACAAGGCACTCTCGTCCAGAGGATCATCGCCTCCTCCATGCCGGGGATGGCGATGAGTCTGCGGTTGAACGGTGTGTCGATCTCCTGGTACGAGCCCTTGGGCGGAGCTACCGCGATGCGCCGCCCCTCGATGCCGTGAGCCCGGGCCAGTTCGAGGACTTCCCACACCATCCTCTCGGGCTCTTCGCCAGGCCCCTTGTCGTCGAACGAAAGCGTCAGGCCATCAACGCCGAGCTCGATGAACTCGCGGAACATCTTCAGGACGGCTTCCCGTTTGGCGACCGGTACGCCGCAGTTGACCGCGCCGTAGACCACCAGGTCGCGAGCGTGCGCCAGCTCGATCACCTGCTCGAGCACGTCCTTTTCGAGCGGGCTGTCCGGCTCGAACGCGTACACACTCTCGCGCAGGTCGATCCAGTTGATGCGCGAGGTCATGTAGCAATCCATGGCCCCCGGCTCGAGGTAGTGTTTGTAGTGTGTTTGTGGCCGCCCGCGCCAAGGCACGGTGGGCCAGTCACGAACGGTGGCCGGCCGCAGCACGACTTCGTTCCCATGCCGCCCCACCATCTGGAAAAGCGTGTCTTGCCCGTAAATCACGCCGCGCGCGTTGCTGCCCCCCACCAGGACCATTCGCCGCGTGCCGTCGGTGAGAACATGAATGACATAACCGTCGTGGCCGGGGTTTTCGCCGTCGAGCCGGATGCCGTTCTTCTCACATGCTGCATTGAGCAATGCGTGCGTCGAACGCTGCCCCAGGAGCACGAGCGTATTCGCGCCGGCCGGAATGTGATCCTCGGTCACCACGGGCCACTCATGTCCGAAGCGTACAGCCACGCGTTCGCGCAGCATTCGGGCAGCCTGCCGCTCGGGCTCGATCGCACGCTCGCCCAGCACGATGGCCACTTTACCGGCCGCCAGTGGCACGGGCGGTTCCGCTGACCATGCGATCTGCTTGGGCCGCGGCGTCAGCGCCACCGGTTCGCCACCCGCGGCTGCCAGCGCCGCCCCGCTGGCGAGCCCGACGGCCAAGAGGAACAGGACCATTAAGCTGCCGCTGGAACGTGCTGCCTTCACCTCGAGGACTCCTCTGCAAGCTGGGAACTCAGCGAACTTTGAACAAAAGCCGGGACGGACCGACTCGTCCGTTATCTCGCCTGGTGCCTCAGCACATTGTTTACCAGAAATAAGGAATCGTGTCGACAATTGGTCGCGATTGGCGTGCCGGATCGTGCCGGCGGCGGCGGATTTCAAGTCCGCGCGTTCAGCGCCCACGCCGGCGGATCGATCTTCTCGACGTCCTGTCGATCGACATCCACCTGGACGCTCTGGCCGAGGATGGTCACGTTCATGCTGAGCCGCCAGCGGGCCGCGCAGCGGACAATCACGCCTTCGAGGCCCTGCAACGGCCCCGAGACAATTCGCCCCCAGTCACCCACGCCGATCTTGTGGACAACCAGGAATCCCTTCTGCGTCGCGATGAGCCGGGCGATCCGCTCCAACTCGGCCACGAACCGCTCCTGGTCGGGCACCACGAGTACACGGGCGATCCGGTTGGTGGTCAGCGACTGGTAGCGCTGCTCCGGCGTGGCGTTGAAGAAAACGTAGCCGGAAAAAACGGGAACGGTGCTACGGGAGATCCGGCGGGTGCGGCGGCTGCGGGTCTCCCGCTGCACCAGCGGCAGGTAGCAAGGAATGCCCATGCGGGTGAGGTCCTCGGTCAGGGCCTTCTCGTTACGCGCCTTGGTGTGGGCCACGTACCATTGCCCCGCCAGGCCGGCCGGAACGACATTCGCCCGCTCGATCACCGCCGTCCCGGGCACGATCACATTCTGCCTGGAAGCGTCCCGCATGCGCCGAATTGTACCGCAAAGCGCGCAGATAGGGGAATGAACGCCCCGGCGAGCCGCTTCGTGCGGCCGAGTGGGCACCTAGCCATCGAAATGTGCGTGGGAGCTGGGCAATTACACGCCGCTGCTCGCCCGCGCGGCTTGGCGCGGAACGAGTGGACGGCCCGGTCCTTCCCGGCGATCTTTCCGTCGCTGCCAGACCGCCAGGACGGCCAGCGTACCGAGAGCGCCCAGCATGTCGAAGGCGAAATCGGGCAGATCCGGCTGCCGGCCGACAATCGCTTGCGTGATCTCGTCGAAGATGCCGTAGGCGGCAGCGCCGACGGCGAGCCAGCCCATGGCCGAGCGACTCACACGCCGCCCGCCCGTCGAGAGCATCCACCACCATGCCACGACCCAGCCCGCATAGAGCAGCCCGTGCACCACCTTGTCAAAACCAGGGAAGGGCCACTCCGGCCGAAGACGGAAGCGATCGACCTCGGGCCAGTGCGTGAGGAAATACATGACCGTCCAATACCCGATGAGCAGCCATCGGCGGACAGGCAGCGATGGACGGTGAGGCCCAAACATGAGCGTAGTGTACTGGGTCAGTGGCCAGTTGTCAGTGGTCAGTTGCTCCTGGTCGTCCCCAACGAACAAGAGGACGAAAGAATCACTGCGCATGAACCACCGGTAATGGCCTTTCCCCAACTCACTTGACGAGCCCTAGATTCTTCATCACCGCCGCCGTCGAGGCCGTGCGGTTGAGTGTGTAGAAGTGCAGACCCGACACGCCGCGGGCGATGAGTTTCTCGCACATGCGCGTCGCCAGTTCGATGCCGTACGCACGGCAGGAGGCCGGATCGTCGGCGTACTGGTCCAGCTTGGCTTGCACGTCAGGGGGAATCTGCGCGCCGCAAAGCCCGCAGAACCTCTCGATCTGCTGCTTGCTGAGGATGGGCAGGATGCCCGCCACGATGGGCACACTCACTTTGAGTCTGCCGCGCAGGTAATCTTCGAACTCGAAGTAGTCCGCCAGGTTGTAGAACAACTGCGTGATGACGAGGTCGGCGCCGGCAGCCACCTTGGCGGCCAGTCGTTGCCAATCCAGGTGCCGATCCGGGCATTCCGGGTGTCCTTCGGGGTAGCCGGCCACGGCCACGTCGAAATCGCCGGTCTGCTTGATGAAACTGACCAGCTCGTGAGCATACTTGAAGCCGTCCGGGTGCGGCTTGAACGTCTCGTCTCCCCGAGGCGGGTCGCCGCGCAGAGCCACGATGTTGCTGATCCCGCCGGACCGGGCCTGGGCCAGGAACTGCCCGATCTCCTCCCGTGAGGCGCCCACACAGGTCAGATGACTGACCGCCTCAACCTCAAACTCGCGCCGGATGCGGGTGACGATCTCCAGCGTCTGGTCCTTGGTGCTCCCGCCCGCCCCGTAGGTGCACGTAAGGAACGCCGGCGAGAGCTCCAGCAGGCCGGGGATACCTTCCTCGAACAGTTTGGCCGTCTGATCGGGCGTCTTGGGGGGGAACAGCTCGAACGAGACGACCAGACCACCTTGCCGGTGAAGTTCTCCGATTCGCAAGTGCACACCTTTCCATGAGGGAATGGCCGGCTGTTCCGGGCGATATCCGCGCTTCGACTTCGGCGAAGGAAAACCGGCGGTGCGAACGTCCGAGCCGGCACCGACGCCGACCGGGACCGGCTTCAAACTGTAGTGATACACCGCCGGCCGATCAAGCTTGCGAAAGAGACCTCGTCAAACCACCAGGAGATCCTCAGGCAAAGACGGGTTTAGACCGTGAACAGCACGGCGCGGAAAACCGCCTCGACGACCACGTGCGAACGGTGCGGACCGTCGCTCTCGGTGCGCGGCTCGCCCGCGTGACAGGCGCAGCTGGAACGGCGTGATGCTTTCAGGGGCGGTTCCATGTACCATGGGTGTCACGGCCGCCGAGTTGAAGCCCTCGCTATTGGGCCGGACGGTTGCGCCGACGTATCATAATGGACCTGACAATTGCCGCGAAACCGCAACACGGAGCGATCGATGCGACGAAACGTACGAATGTGGCTAACGGGTGCTCTCGGCGTGCTCATGACATTCGCGCCGCTCGGAGCGGCCGAGATCGGCAGTCCGGCCCCGGCACTGGAGATCGGCAGTTGGATCAAGAACGGTCCGGTGGATCTGGCTGCCGGCAAGGGCAAAACCATCTACGTGCTCGAGTTCTGGGCCACCTGGTGCGGGCCCTGCCTCGAGAGCATCCCTCACCTGACGGAACTGCAGAAGAAGTACCGCGACAAGGGAGTCGTGATCGTCGGCATCTCGGATGAGCCGGCGTCGGTGGTCAAGCCGTTCGTCGAGAAGATGGGCGCCAAGATGGATTACGTTGTGGCTGTCGATCGGCGGGAGGCGACCAGCCGCAACTACATGGGCGCCTTCCAGATTGAAGGTATTCCCCACGCCTTCGTCATCGACAAGAGCGGAGTGATCGCCTGGCACGGCCATCCGCAAGCCGGCCTGGATAGCGTGCTGGAGCGCATGGTCGCCGGCAAGTATGACATCAAGCTGGCCCGTGACGAAGAGGCGGCCCTCAAGGCCATGGACGAGTACTTCCAGCTGCTGGAGCGGTGGAACACCACCATCGACCGGCAGGAACGCGCGGGCATCGAACTGCAGGCACGCCAGGTCGGCGAGTCGGTCCTCGCCAAAGCGGCTCGAAGCCCCAGCGTGCTGAGCGAGTTTGCTTCGGCCATCGTGCTTGTACCGGGCACCAAATGGCGCGACCTGGAGTTGGCCGGCCGCGCTGCCGAGTCGGCCTACCGGGCCAGCGATAAGCAGCCCGCCGACAAGGCTCGCAAGCTGATGCACGACTACTTCCGCACGCTTCGGGCGGCCGAGCAGGACAAGTCGCCCGAAAAAACGCAGCAATTGCAGCAGATTTCCAAGCAAATCCTCGAGGAGGCCGGCCCGGACGAACTGAAAGAGTTCGCCTGGACGATCATGGCCGCCCCCGAACTCGAGCCGCGCGATCTCACGCTCGCCCTCAAAGCCGCCGATGCCGCCCGCGTGAAGACGAAGGACCAGGACGCCACCGCGCTGGATACGTACGCTCGCGCCCTTTTCCAGACGGGCCAGCGGGAAAAGGCCATCGAGGCGGCCCGCAAGGCCGTGCAGGTGAACAAGGACGAACGCCTCAAGCCGATTCTGGAGAACACGCTAAAAGAGTTCGAACGGGCGGGCAGCGGCCAGCCGGCAGCGCGGTAAGCGGCGAGGGGCTGGGGCCTGGGGACTGGGGCCTGGGGCGGCGAGGACGGTATCTTGAGCCGCGAGCTGAATACGGGTGGAGCAGCTTCGTCGCGCCAAGCATAGGCGGGCGAGACGCCCGCCCCCCCCAAGATCACGGTTTCAGCGTATCGATTTGGCCGGCCAGCTCGAAATCCTTGGCGGTCAGGCCGGCCGCGTCGTGCGTGGTCAGTCGCACCGAAACCTTGGGATAGGTCAAAACCACGTCGGGGTGGTGGTTGGCCTTCTCGGCCAGGACTGCCACGCGCGTCACGAAGGCCAGGCCGGACAGGAAGTCCCCCGTTGCAAAGACCTTCATGATCCCCGGCTGTCCCTCGAGGTCGTTGCGCTTCCAGCCGTTGAGTGTCTGCAGCTTTTCCGCGATCTGCTGCTCCGTCAGTGGTTGGGTCACCGGATACCTCCCGATCTGCCGCATGGGTTCGCCCGGCCCCGCCGCCTGGGCCGAGCCGCGCGGATCCGGGTTCGCATCAGTGGCGGCGGCTCGCAGATCGTAGGTCGGCAGCTCATCCTGCCGCCAGCGGTCGCCATCATGCACGCCCACGGCCAACCGGGATCGGGACCGGCACCGGCCGCAAGCGACGTTATCGGTTTTTCAAAAGTTCTGAAAGATCTCGCACGCCGGCCGGGCGGCGAGTACAATGGCGGTGGAGCCCCCAAGGGGATCAGAGGCGCGCTGATCCACCCCCTGAAGGGATTCACCGCAACTGTCGCGAGGGTCTATGCCGGTCATTGGTTCCATGTGCGAATCCATCGCCGACGATCTGGCCAAGGTCTGTCGGATCATCGATGACGAGTTGTTCTCCGACTTGGCCGTGGTCAACGATTTGTGCGAGCACGTTCGGGGCTACCGGGGCAAGATGCTTCGCCCCGCCCTCCTGCTGTTGACGGGCAAGGCCTGCGGAACCACGACCGACGAGCACCTGACGCTGGCGGCGGTCCTCGAAATCGTGCACATGGCCACGCTGGTGCACGATGACGTGCTCGACGAGGCGGACCTGCGGCGGCGCAAGCCGACCATCAATCGGCTGCAGGGCAACGAAGCGGCCGTCCTGTTCGGCGACTATCTCATCAGCCACGCCTTCCACCTGTGCAGCACGGTGGACACGTTCGCCTGCCGGCAGATCGGCGCGTCGACCAACACCGTCTGCGAGGGCGAGCTTCAGCAGGTGCATCATCGCGGCAACTGGCGGCTGACCATCGACCAGTACTTGGAGATCATCAGCCGTAAGACGGCCGCCCTGACCGGGGCGGCGTGCCTGCTGGGAGCCCATTACGCTGGGGCCGCCCCGACAGTCGTCGCCGAACTCCAGCGGTACGGAGTGGAGGTAGGGATGGCCTTCCAGATCACCGACGACGTGCTGGACCTGGTGGGCTCGCAGGAGCAGATGGGCAAAACGCTGGGCCGGGACGCGGAAGAACAGAAGCTGACGCTGCCGGTGATTCATGCCTTGTCCCGAGCGCCCGCGGCCGTTCAAGCGCGGGTGCAGAACCTTCTGCAAGCCGGGCATCCCGACCGGCAAACGCTCGCAGACCTGCTCAACGAGGCCGGCAGCATCGAATTCGCCATGGCCAGAGCGGGTGAATACGTCGCCTCGGCGGTCGCCCGTCTGGACGTGCTGCCGGAAAACGAGGCTCGCACCACGCTGGTTCGCCTGGCCCGCTCCATCCTGAGCCGTGAAGTCTGATTCCAGAACGCCCTGCCCCCGCCCACCCATTGCATGGTTACTGCGCCGGGTTAAAATGGATTAGATGGCCTCCATCGCGCCGTCCGCTCGCACCAAGTCCATTCACATCCAGACTGTGGCAGGAGATGAGGCATGCTCGCGCACCGACTTTTCCTGGCGGTTATTTATGCCTTGATTCCGACATGGCTTGGGACCGGCGTGAGTCCCGTTCGCGCCGAAAACCTGTCCCTACCGATTCCGCCCACCCACTTGCCGCGACACGCGAACTTCGTGCTTGATCCGGCGGAGAGTTCCGTCGAACTGGTCCTGTTCACGGACAGCACGGAGTCGCGGATGGGCGGCGTCATCCAGCTGCACCTTGGCGACCCGTCCGTGGCGGTCATCGCCCTTGAGGGCATGGTCGGGCTCTCAGTGGATCGGGCCGACTTGGTGGCGATGGATTTCGAACCCGACCTGCCGGGGATCCACGAACCGCTGCGGATGATCCAGGACCCGCGGGTGCGTGGCATCGGCAGTTGGAACTGGCTGACGGGGAAGATTTCGTTCGAGTTGCATCTGATCGCGGCCAATTCCGCCGCCGCCCCCGGCAATCTGCCCGTGCCCATGCCGCTGCGAATCTCGGGCTCGCTGTCACAGGGTGTGCTCAAGGTTGACGGGAACAACGGCAACGTCGCCGACGGCAGCATGGCCGTGCACGTCAAGGCGTTCGAAACGCCCATGCCGCCGCAGGTGGTCGACGTCTGGTTCTCGACCTCCGCCGGATTCCATCCCGGCCGAGTGAGTTCCGATGCGACCAAGCCAGCCTACATCAGTGACGGCGATCTGCTCAGTGCGCGAGGCTACGTCGTTCGGACCGCCCGGCAGCTCATGGGCAAGCTGGGCGTGATGCCGCCGACGCCGGACCTGGGCCTGGATGCGGTTCTGTTCGTCCATGGTGGCGAGACGTGGTTCTCGTTCAAGGCATCGGCTGGCCAGGTCTGGAGCGAGAGTCTCGCCACCTGGCTGACGCATGGTGACCTGCTGTCGGATGCCGGCAAGATAGTCATGACCAACGCGGATCTGCTCCGGCGCTTCGATCCCGCCGCGACTCGGTCGAACATGAACTACGGACTCGATGCGGTCTATCGCGGGCCGAACCGCGATATCGTGTTCTCGACGGACGAGGGGTTCTTCTCCCGAGCCCTCGGCCGGTACGTCGGACACGGCGATCTGCTGTCGCTCAGCGGGCGCGTGGTTCGCACGAACGCCGAATTGCTGAAGAACTTCAAGATTCAGAACGCCGTGTCGGCTCCCACGCCGCAGGACTACGGTCTGGATGCCGTCGTATTGCGGCCGTTCGGCGAAGTCTGGTTTTCCACCACCATCGGCTTCATGGACGAACGCTACGGTTGGGTGAGCGACGGCGACCTGCTGTCGAGCACGGGCGTGGTGGTAGCGCGGAACCTCGCGTTGGTGAGCGCATTCCAGCCGACCGAGCACATCGCCAACTTCGGTCTGGACGCCCTTACGTTCCCCGTCCCCTGCCTCGTAGGCGACTTCGACTACGACGGCGACGTGGACGCCGACGACCTGGAAACGTTCGCCGGCACCATGCGCGGACCGGCCCTGGCGAGCGAACAGCCCGACATCGGCGATCTCGATGGGGACGGCGACACCGACCAGACCGACTTCGGCATCCTCCAGCGCTGCATCAGCGGAGCCGATGAACCGGCCCGGCCTGAATGCGGCGACTAAGGCCGAGCTCATGGCACGGCATAGTCATCCGGCGACGCGTCTGCGTAGGAGTGTCTCCCGGCGTCTCACCTCGTTTCATCTGAGTAGCAGCTGCCGGCTCAGGCTCCCACTTTCCCGGCCAGCCAGAGAATATTCTCCGCCAGCTCGTCGAGCGTGGCCATGGCCTCGGCGTCCTCGCTCACCTCACCCTCGCGGCGACCGAACCCGATGTTCCAGTAGCTGCTGCCGGGCACGATCATGCCGTTGATCAGGAACCACATGTTCAGCTCGGCGAACGTGAACAACTGGCCGGCCCGGCGGGCAGGCACGACGGCGGCGCCGATCTTGCGCCGCAGGAAGTTGTCGCCCTGGCGACTGACGTAGCCCACGCGATCCATGTAGGCCTTCATCTGCCCGGTCAGTGAGCCGAAGTACACGGGCGAGCCGAGCAGAATGATGTCGGCCCGGCGGGTGCGGTCGATCAGCTCGTTGGCAGCATCGTTCTCGCCGTGGCATTGGCCATCCTTGGTCTGCACGCAGATCATGCACGCGCCGCACGGGGCGATGTTCTTGAGGTGCAGGTTGACCTCGTCGATTTCCATGCCCGCTCCCGCCAGCCGATCACACACTCGCTTGAGCATCAGGTACGTGTTGCCGTGTTCGCGCGGGCTGCCGTTAACCGCCAAAACTCGCATAGATGAAACCTCCCAAGTAGCTATCAGATGTCAGCCGTCAGCGGTCGGCTGTCAGCCGTCGGCTTTGCCGCGGAGTATACCGCGTTTCAAGTTTTTGTCATGGGGAGTGGCGCAAAGGACGGTGCAGCCACGCATGGTGGTGCAGGCATCCTGCCCGCACGTGCAGGCTGGCGTACGTGTTTAGCGTGCGACACCTTCTCGCCCCGTAGGGGCGCCGGTCAATAGCCGGTGGCGTGAGCCGCCGGTGCGGCCCGCATTCACTTCGCGCCCCTTCGGGGCAGAGTCACGTCGATCCCTTGTGCGCTAAACACGTACACGCTGGAAACGGGCAACGTGATCGGTCAACGGCCGGCGGTCATGATGGCCGCTTCCTGCCGACGAGTACGCATCCACTGGAACGATTCGTCCACGACGTTCCAGTTGACCACGTTCCACCAGGCCTGCACGTACTCGGCCCGGGCTGGACCGTACTTGAGGTAGTACGCGTGTTCCCAGACGTCCAAAGGCAGGAGCGGGATGGCTCCCGGCGCCAGGTGGGCGTCATGCTCGTTGATCTGGTAGATGAACAGGCGATCGCCGACGGGCTCGTACATCATGGCGGCCCAGCCGCTGCCCTTGACGCCCACGGCCACCTTGGTGAACAGGTTTCTGAACGAGTCAAACGAGCCGAATTGAGCGTTGATGGCTTCGGCGATCTGCCCCATGGGCCGGTTATCCTGGCCGCTACCCATGACTGCCCAGAAGACGGTATGCAACAGGTGCCCGCCGGCGTTGAAGGACAGATCGCGCTGAATGCCGGCCAGCCGATCGGCGTCGATCTCGGCCCCCGCCTGCAACTGTTTCTCGTGACTGATCGCCCGGTTAAGCCCGTCCACATAGCTCTGATGATGCCGGTCGTGGTGCAGCTTCATGGTCTCGGCATCGATATGCGGCTCGAGCGCATCGTACGGGTAAGGCAGCGCGGGAAGATGATACTGATCGTTCTGGTACGCCTGAGCGAGCATGCGCTGGACGAGCGACCCGCGAGCATCGCCTCGGCCGCCGCCGGGCATGCCGCCCGGAGCTCGAACGTCCGGTCCCTGCTCGGGCTCCCCTTCGCGTCCGGGGGCGACGCTTACCTGTGCCAGCGCCGCGCCGCTCAGACCCGCCCCCAGCCAAGCCGCCACCGGAACCGATGTCATCACCTCGCGCCGAGTCGGATGTTGCATGGTGGTACACTCCTTGCCGAACCTGGCCGGCAGAAAAACGGCGGGTTCACGGTTTCAAAACGACCTTGATGCACTGGTCGCGCTTGTCGTGGAACATGCGGTACGCCTCAGGCGCCTGATCCAGCGGCAACCGGTGCGTGATCACAAACGTCGGATCGATCTCGCCGCGACGAATCCGCTCGAGTAGCGGCCGCATGTACTTCTGCACGTGCGTCTGGCCCATACGAAACGTGAGCGACTTGTTCATGGCCGCTCCCATGGGGAACTTGTCCACGTAACCGCCATACACGCCGGGGATCGACACGTGGCCGCCTTTGCGGCAGCAATGCACGATCTCGCGCAGCACGTGCCCCTGATCGGTGGTCAGCATCAACGAGGTCTTGACCCGGTCGTACAGCGCATCGGGCGACGTGCCGTGAGCCTCGAGCCCGACCGCGTCGATGCACACGTCCGCCCCCCGTCCGCCGGTCAGGAACATGATCCGGTCGTAGACGCTCTGCTCGGAATAATCGATGGCTTCGGCCCCGCACTTGCGGGCCAATTCCAGACGCTCGGGCACGCGATCGATGCCGATCACACGTTCGGCCCCGAGCAGGAAGCAACTGCGAATGGCAAACAGTCCGACCGGCCCGCAGCCCCACACCGCCACCGTGTCGCCGCGCTGGATGTCGCCGTATTCCGCGGCCTGGTACCCGGTGGGAAAGATGTCGGACAAGAACAGGCACTGCTCATCCGTCAGATCATCGGGCACCTTCAGCGGGCCGATGTCGGCGAACGGCACGCGCACGTATTCAGCCTGGCCACCCGCGTACCCGCCCATCAAATGCGAGTAGCCGTAGATGCCCGCCATGGGCTGGCCGAACAGCTTTTCGGTCATCCAACCTTTGGGATTGGAGTTGTCGCACAACGAGTACTGCTGCGTGCTGCAATACCAGCATCGGCCGCAACTGATCGTGAACGGCACGACCACGCGATCGCCGGGCTTGAGATTCTTCACCTCCCGCCCCACCTCCACGACCTCACCCGCGAACTCGTGGCCGAGAATGTCGCCCTTCTTCATGGCCGGCACGAACCCGTCGTACAGATGCAGGTCCGATCCGCAGATCGCAGTCAACCGAACTTTGATGATGGCGTCGCGGGGGTTGAGAATCCCCGGATCGGGAACGTTTTCGACTCTGACGTTGTGGCGGCCACACCAAGTCACCGCTCGCATGATTGTCCTCCCGTCCGCCTCCCCTTCCCTGCAGCGCGAACGTGCTCGCATGAACGCGACACGCTTTGGACATCGCGCAGTCGGTCACAACCCAGCGCCGCAGGTCCCTCGCGGCTGGCCTTCGACCGTGGGAACTTCACCCGCTTCCATGCGCGCCTTGAACGCGAGGAGATCGTCGCGGATTTCTCGGCCCGGTTCGCGGCCGAGCAGCTTGGCGATGCTCGCGCCGAGCGCCCCGGCCGGCGGACGGTACTCGAGCATGACTTCCACGATCGTGCCCCGATTGCCGCTGGCCCGGCGGAAGCGCACACTGCCCCGGTTGGGCACGGCAGCGTTTTCCGTCGTCGCCCAGGCGATCAGTTCGTTGGGACGCTCGTGCGTGATCTCGGCTTCCCACTCGATCAACTGCCCGCCCGGTCCCTCGGCCACCCAGCGAGACTTGCGGCTGTCCACCACGTCCACGCGCTCGAGATGACGCATGACCCGCGGCAGGTTCTTGAAATCGCGCCAGAAGGCGTAGAGTTCCTCGGCCGGCCGGTTGATGATCACCGATTCCTCGACGGAGATGGCACGGCCCATTCGCGGGACGCCGATCTCCGATGTGTCGATGTTCATGGCCTTGTACGCCGGGCAGTGGCCGGTGATGCCCCGCTGGAGCAGCAGGCCCCCGGCCAGGCCCATGATCGCCGAGCCGATCGGACGCCGCTTGGCCGCAAAGTACACGCCCCCGCCGAGCATGGCCGCCCCCCCGATCACGGAACCAATCCGCTCGGCCATGCCGACGTTGACCTCGGCTTCGCCGTAGCCCATCTCCTCGTAAGACGGTTCGGGCCCGGCCGCCGCCTGCTCTTCTTCCATCCTCTGGAGTTCTTCGCTTTCGATGGACATTACGTTCTCCTCGCGTGAGCCCGCGACGTAGACGCGTTTTGTGGTCGCGTACCAGCGTACATGTGCAGGCAAGACGCCCGCACCACAAATTGTGGTGCACGCTTCCAGCGTGCACGTGCAGGCAGGATGCCTGCACCACAACGGCGCCGACCGCTTTTCGTCTCACCACGACGATTCTAAGGAACAACGCGGGCACCGGAGACGCGTTCAAAACGCTGCCGAGCGCGGATTCAGGGCCCAACCCAGACTGACCGGCTGCACCGCCACGCAACGACGCGAGTCAGCGCAAGCCGGTCAGGACACGCCGGACGTAAAAACCACCGCGCAATAGGGTTCCAGCGTGAGTTCGACGCTACCGGTTACGTTCAACAGGTCGTGCGTGGATCGGTTGCGCCACGGGCCATGTGCAGGGAACTCGATTGTGACCGTCTGTTTCTCCCGCGAGAAGTTGGCTGCGACGAGCACTTGATCCGCATCGCCGAGCCAACGGTGATACACCACCACCCGGCGTGCTGCGTCGATCAGGTCGAACGCGAAGTTGTCCGTGCGCGTCGAGGTCCGCTCACGACGCAACCGCACCATGTCCGCGTAATGTTGGCGAAGGCATCGGCCCTCGTCGGTCTCGAGCACTTCCCAGTGGATCTTGTTCGGTTTCTGTTGCCGGACGGTCGCTTCGCCCCACTCCTGGCCCTGCCAAAGCATGGGCTCGCCGGGTACCGTCATCAGGATGGTGGCCGCCAGCGCCGACTTGCGATAAGCGACGTCCTCGGGAAAGCCGATCTCGTCGCGTAACGAGCGGATGATTCGTATGTCGTCGTGACACTCCCCATAGTTGAGCATGAACGACCCGCAGTGGTAACCCTGCGTGGTCGGGTCGAACGATCGCACCGTCGCCTCGAAGTCATCCCACTTGTAAGGCTCTTCGTCCCGCTCGCGGATCAAACACTCGATGGCGATGCGAAAGCGGGTGTGCCACACGCCGCTCAGGCCGCTGTCACGCGTGAGGTCGGGATCCTCGGGAATGCACTCGCCGAAGAGATAAGCCTCCGGGCGAATGTCACGGGCGGTTCGCATGAGATAGGGCAAGCCTTGCCCGTCCTTGTTCGCTCCCAAGCCTGCCAGATAGTCGTAGCGGAACCCGTCGATGTGGAACACGCGCAGCCAGTACGCCTGCACGTCGCGAACGAATGCATTGGTGGCGGGCTTGGTGAAGTCGAGTGTGGGCAGCCCGAACTGGTTGGGCTCGCCGATGGGATTGCCGTACCACGGGCTCTCGTCCCACGGATACAGCTTCATGAACGGATGATGGTGGCCGGTGTGGTTGAGCACCATGTCGAGGATCACGGCGATGCCCCGACCATGCGCCGCGTCGATGAGTCGCAGCAGGTCTTCCATGGGGCCGTACGACTTGCGGACGGCCAGGAAGTAGTTGGGCTCGTATCCCCAGTACGCTCGCGGCACGGACTCGTACAGCGGCATGAACTCAATACAGTTGATGCCCAGGTCCTGGAGATAATCGAGCCGATCGATCACGCCCTGGAACGTGCCTTCGGGGCTGAAGTCGCCCACGTGCATCTCGTAAACGATCAGGTCGCGTAGGTTGGGCCGCTGCCAATGCTCGTTCTCCCATTGGTAGATGGGCCGGCCCACGTCGATGACGGCCCGGGGCTCCTCGCCAGGCGCGACGTTGATCTCCTGAGCATACGGATCGCAGATGACGATCGAGCCGTCCACCACGAACTGGTACTCGCACTTGCCGCGCGGCAACTGCGCGGAGGCCACCCAGAATCCTTCCTCACGCTGCTCGAGCGGCCAGCCGTGCCAATCCCAGTCGTTGAATGACGCCGAGAGATGAACCGTTTTCTTGCGAGGGGCGTAAAGGGCGAACGTGACCACGCCCTCCCCGTGATCCGTCGCGCCGGGCAGTGCCCGGGAGATGATATCTTCTGTAACCGCAGTCATTCGCTACCTCCAAACGTACCGTTCACCCCGGCGGCCCGAGCATCACGACCGTCTCGGGCGGGAGGTGAACACTATCCCCATCCAGCCGAACGTCGGGCTTGGAACTCAAGAGGACGTGGGTCGCGCTGCCCGGCCCCAACGGCACGGTCAGCGGATGTGTGGAAAAATTGAACGCTAGCGCGACGTGTCCGCGGCGTACGGCGAGCCATCCCGCTCGTTCGTCGCAGCGGGTCTGCGTGGCTGTCATGTTCCCGTTGGACAACTCGCCGCAGCGCCGCCGCAGGCCGATCAGGTCGCGATACCAGCGCAACATGGACGCGTGCGGCTCTCGGCCCGGCTCGCCCCAGTCGAGTTTGGAGCGGGCGAACGTGTCCGGCGATTGCGGGTCCGGCACATCCTCGGGCTTCCAGCCGAACGAAGCGAACTCGCTGCGGCGCCCTTCCCGAACGGCGCGCCCCAGCTCGGGATCCTCGAAACCGGTGAAGTACTGAAACGGTGAACCAGCAGCCCACTCTTCGCCTTGGAAGATCATGGGCACGAAGGGCGATGTGAGCACGAGGGCTGCGCCCATTCGCACGCGATCGAGGTTCACCAGGTGCGATATGCGCTCGCCGCGCGCCCGGTTCCCGATTTGATCGTGGTTCTGCATGTAGGCCAGGAAACGGTGACCGGACAAGCCGAGCGTGGGCCGCCCGTAGCGCCGGCCGCGGAACACCGAGTACCGTCCGTCGTACAGAAACGCGTGTTGCAGGATGTATGCCAGATCGGGCAGGCCGTCGAAATCCGCATAGTAGCCGGCCCGCTCGCCAGTGAGTGTGACGTGCAGCGTGTGGTGGAAATCGTCGCTCCACTGCGCGTCGATGCCGTACCCGCCCACCTCGCGCGAATGCACCACCCGCGGATCGTTAAGGTCGCTCTCGGCGATGAGGAACAGGTGCCGGCCGAGCCGTGTGGACAGCTCCTGAACCTCTTCCGCGAGTTCCTCCAGAATATGCATGGCCGAGCTGTCCAGGATGGCGTGGATGCCGTCCAGCCGCAGGCCGTCCATATGGTAATGGCGCAGCCACATGAGGGCGTTGTCGATCACGAACCGGCGGACCTCGTCACTGTCGCGGCCATCGAAGTTGACCGCCTCGCCCCAGGGCGTCTTGTGACGGTCGGTGAAGTACGGTCCAAATTGGCCCAGGAAGCAACCGGACGGGCCGAAGTGGTTGTAAACGACGTCGAGGATGACGCCGATGCCCTTGGCGTGGCAGGCGTCGACCAGTCGCTTGAGTCCGACCGGCCCGCCGTACCCGTGAAACGGCGCGAAGATGGCGACGCCGTCGTATCCCCAGCCACGATGGCCGTCGAACTCATTGATAGGCATCAACTCGATGTGCGTGATGCCGAGATCGCTGAGGTAGTCGAGCTTGCCGATGATCGCCTCGAACGTACCCTCGGGTGTGAACGTACCGGTGTGCAACTCGTAGATGATCGCCGACGACAGCGGACGCGATTGCCAGTTGCGGTCGCTCCACGCAAACGCGTGATGATCCAGCACGCGCGACGGCTTCATCGGGCCGTTAGGCTGCCAGGGTGAGCGCGGATCGGGGATGGGCGGCCCGCCATCAAGCCGGAACGCGTAGTCAATGCCCGGTCCGGCCTGCGCGATGTCGGCTTGCCACCAACCTGCGCCGGCTTCGTGCATGGCGACGGTCCTGCCATCTATTTCCACTTCGACTCGCCGGGATCGCGGCGCCCAGACTCGAAAGACGCTCATGACGGCTCCCCCTGTTTTGCCAGCAACACGACCGGAAAGGCGCGCATCAGCTCGCCCAGCACCGCCTTACCCCGCACGGCTTGCCCCGTGAAAATATTGCGCCACTCGCCTGCCGGGAGCGCGACGTGCGTATCGCCCCAGTCGCCGTCCAGCGTGAGCACTAGCCGCGGCGCGATGGTCACCGCCGCCCCACCACGCATGAACGCCACGGCGTGATCGCGTTTGGCCCCCGATACCGCCAGCGGCTCATAAGCCCCCGCCGGTCCGAACAGCTCGGGCCGCCGGCGCCGAAACTGCAGCACGCGATGAGCCAGGAACAACTTCGGCTTGCCGGTCTCCATGCAGTCCCACAATCGGGCCGGATCGTCGATGGACTCCACTTCGTCGAGCATTCGGCAGCGTTGCGTGTAATCGACAGGCCGGCGGTTGTCCGGATCCACCAGGCTGAAGTCCCACAGTTCCGTGCCCTGGTACGAATCGGGCACGCCTGGTGCGGTGTACTTGATCAGCGCCTGTGATAGCGATGAGATGTACGCGGGAAGCCGAAGCGGCGCGACGAATCGTTCGAGATCGTCAATGAAATCGCGATCTTGCACGATGGCTTTGGCAAAGTTGGTCACCGCCTCCTCGTAGGCCGTGTCCGGATACACCCAGTTGGTGTGGACCTTCGACTCGCGCAACGCCTTGAGCAGGTAATCAGCCAAACGGTCGATCTCGATGAGCCACGTTCCGACCAGCGTCTGATAGATCAGATACTCGTCGTTGCGATCGGGACCGGCGGCCCGACGATGCTTCTCGTTCATGCTGGCCCAGCGGCGCACCGCCTCGGCCCATCGATCCGGTATCTCCGACAATAGGCTGATGCGCGTACGGGTGTCCTCGCCGCGTTTGGTGTCGTGCGTGGCGGTCGTGAGCATGGTCCCCGGCCAGCGCTGCTGTCGCTCGCCGCAACGGCGATGGAACTCTTCGACCGAAAGACCGAACACACCGGGATCGCCGCCCACTTCGTTGAGCGAGACCAACCGGTAGTAGCGATAGAACGCGGTGTCCTCGACGCCCTTGGCCATCACCGGGCCGGACACCTGCTGAAACCGCATCACGAAGTCACCTTCACGTTCGCCCGGCACTTTGAACGTGAGCAGATCGGACAGGAATTGCCACAACCCTGCGTCCAGATCGGGTCTGCGAGCGCGGGCGTCGTTCAGTGCGGCGTTGAGAACGGCAAGATCCTGCTCGCTGACGTAAGCGTCGCCGGCTCGGCCATACGTGCGGTACACCGGCATGGCCACGATGAGTTCACGCAAGGCTTCGTGCAGTTCGTGACGGTTGTAATCGCGATAGGCCCGATGGCGCTCGGTGATCTCGACCAGCATGTTGGTCAAGCGGTTCAACTCGCCGCCGAACGCCTCGCGGAGCATGAGGTGCTTGCTGTCGCGGACGATCTCATCGTACGAATCGCGGACACCGGTGAACTCGCGATAGACGTCGGTCATGGCGGCTTCGTTTCGGGAGTCCACGAACAGCCCGCCCACCTCGTTGAGAAAGTCGTAGCCCGTCGTGCCGGCCACCGGCCAGTCGCGAGGCAGCATTTCGCCGGGAGCCAGAATCTTCTCTACCAGGATCCACAGTTCCGGCGCCGCCGTGGCCAGCCGCTGCAGGTATTCGCGCGGATTGCGGAGTCCGTCGATGTGGTCGATGCGCAAGCCGTCGAGACAACCTTCCCGCACCCACCGCAGAAGCAGCGTGTGCGTGTCGTTGAAGACCTTTTCGTTTTCGATGGCGATGCCGGCCAGCGTGTCGATGTTGAAGAAGCGCCGATAGTTCAGCTCGCGTCCGGCCGTCCGCCAGTAGGCCAGGCGGTAATGCTGGGCGTTGAGCAGCCGATCCATGGCGTCCGGCTCGGTGTTGACTTCGTTGATGACGCCGTCCACGGCCGCTGCGACGGGCGGCTGATCGTCGAACAGGCGAGCCAGCCGGTCGAATAGAAGCACTTTGAAGCGATGCCGCCGCTCCGCGCTCTCGGCATCGAACTCAGCAGGAAGGCGGGCAAACGAATCAGCCAGAAACACCAGCCAGTCGCAGCCGGCACGCTCGCCCGCCGTCACCAGAATTTCGTGCAATGACTCGGGGGCGAGCGGCGTGGCATGCTCGTAATACACAACCGTGAACGCGCAGCCCTGGCGCTTGATCTGCAGCTCGCCCTTCTCGACCGCCGGCCCGTAGTGCTCGCCCAGCACGGGCAAGAGCACCTTGCCTCTCGACTTCGACTCGGGCGTCTCCCAGTCAATATCGAAGTACGTGGCATAGCGGCTGGCCCGCCCGTTCTCCAAAACGTCCCACCATAGGTCGTTGGCTTCCCCGCTGATGGCCATGTGGTTGGGCACGATGTCAAGCACTTGCCCCAAGCCTTTTTCCGCCAACACCTCGCAAAATCGCCGATGCGCCGCTTCACCTCCCAGCTCGACGTTCATCCGCTTGTGGTTGACCACGTCGTAGCCGTGCGTGCTGCCCTTGCCCGCCTGCAGATACGGCGACAGGTACAGATGGCTGACCCCGAGGCGGGCCAGGTAGTCGGCCGTGGCCGCGGCGGCGTCGAATCCGAAGTCCGCCGTCATCTGAAGGCGGTAGGTCGAGGATGGCAGCCTGGTCGAGCTACTCAACATGCTGCAATACCACCAGGGAACGTGACTCGAGCGAGATTTGCTCGGATTCCTGGTACACCGGAGCGCTGTCGGGAATGGCCACCACCTGCGTGTCGAACACCTTCTTCCACGTGCGTCCCGGCTTGCGAGAGGGAATGGTGAACACCATCGGTTCGTAATGCGCGTTGAACAGCACGAGAAAGTCGCTGTCGATGATGGGCTGGCCGCGCTGGTCGATGCTGCGCAGATCGCCGGCCAGAAACACCTGAAGCGATTTGGCGTATCCGTGCTGCCAATCGGCCTTCTTCATCTCCTTGCCGTCCGGCTTGTACCAGGCGATGTCGGTCACACCGGTGCCGTGAATCGGCCGGCCGTGGAACCACTTCCACCGCCGGAACACCGGATGCTCCCGGCGAAAATGGATTAACTTGCGCGTGAACTCCAGGAGTTCCTCGTCGGCGTTGGCCCAGTCCACCCACGACAGCTCGTTGTCCTGGCAATAGGCGTTGTTGTTGCCCTGCTGCGTGCGGCCGATTTCATCGCCGTGCAGGAGCATCGGGATCCCCTGTGAGAGAAACAATGTCGCCAGGAAGTTGCGGCTCTGCCGGTGGCGCAGGGCCAGCACGTGCGGATCGTCCGTCGGGCCTTCCACGCCGCAGTTCCACGACCGGTTGTCGTTGTGGCCGTCGCGATTGTCCTCGCCGTTGGCCTCGTTGTGCTTCTCGTTGTACGAGACCAGGTCGCGGAGCGTGAAGCCGTCGTGGGCGGTCACGAAGTTCACGCTGGCATGAGGCCGCCGCCCCGTCCGCTCGTACAAATCGGAACTGCCGGTGAACCGGTTGGCGAACTCGCCCAAAGTCTGATCGCAGCCTCGCCAGTAATCGCGGACATCGTCACGATACCGTCCGTTCCATTCCGACCACTGGGGCGGGAAGTTGCCCACCTGATAGCCGCCCTCGCCGATGTCCCAGGGCTCGGCGATGAGCTTCACCTGCCCGACGATGGGGTCCTGGTGGATGATGTCGAAGAAGGCGCTCAGCCGATCCACATCGTGCAGTTCGCGGGCCAGCGCTGCCGCCAGGTCGAACCGGAAGCCGTCCACGTGCATCTCGGTCACCCAGTACCGCAGCGAGTCCATGATGAGTTGCAGCACCTGCGGATGACGCACGTTGAGCGTATTGCCCGTCCCCGTGTAGTCCATGTAATACCGATGATCGTCGGGCATGAGCCGGTAATACGCCGTGTTGTCGAGGCCCTTGAACGAGAGCATCGGCCCCAGATGATTGCCCTCGGCGGTGTGGTTGTACACCACGTCCAGGATGACCTCGATGTCCGCTTCATGCAGTCGCTGCACCATGGCCTTGAATTCCTGCACCTGATGGCCCGGGCCTGAGTTGGAAGCGTATTCGTGATGCGGGGCGAAATAGCAGATCGAGTTGTATCCCCAATAATTGCGGCGACCCTGTTCGACCAGATGCTTGTCGTGCACGAACTCGTGGACGGGCATCAATTCGACGGCGGTAATGCCCAAGTCCTTGAAGTAGTCGAGCATCACCGGGTGGGCCAGGGCGGCGTACGTGCCGCGCAATTCCTCGGGCAGCTCGGGATGTAGCTTGGTCAATCCCTTCACATGGGCCTCGTAAATCACGCTTTCGTGCAGCGTGTGGCCTGGCGATCGGTCGCGACTCCAGTCGAAGAACGGGTTGATGACCACCGACTTGAGCATGAACGGCGCGCTGTCGGCGTCGCTGGGTGGACCGTCCGGATCACCGAAGCGGTAGGCAAACAAGGCTTCATCCCACTGCAGGTCGCCCGCGGTAGCCTTGGCATACGGGTCGAGCAGCAGCTTGGCGGGATTGCAGCGGTGACCCTGCTTGGCGTCCCATGGCCCGTGCACCCGGTATCCGTATCGCTGCCCGGGGAGGACTTCGGGGAGATACCCATGCCATACATAGGCCGTACATTCCGGAAGCGGCACGCATGTCTCGTTGCCGTCGTCATCGAACAGACAGAGATCGACCTTCTCGGCCACCTCGGAAAAGACGGCGAAATTCGTGCCCGCCCCGTCGAAAGTTGCTCCGAGTGGGTAATGGGCCCCGGGAAACACCTGCATAGGCAACTCCGTTTTCAAGGAGTGCAGGCGAAAGACAACTCGGGAATCAGTTCCACCTTGATCCAGCCGGTCTGCCTCTCGTCAAATGCTTTATAGGCATCCACGGCCGTGGATAGTGGTTCCAGGTTGGTCACGAACGGAGTGAGATTCACCGCGCCGGACTCGATGAGTTCCAGTAAGTGAGGAATGTACCGGCGGTGATTGCAGTTACCTGCATTGAGGGTCAGGTTCTTGCTCAGGGCCATCCCGAACGGGAAGAAATCCATCGTCGGGGGATAGAACCCGATGACCGACAGCGTCCCGGCCTTGGCCAACGCTTCCACCGCCCATTCGATCGCCTGCGATGGCGCATCACCGGGCGTCCAGTGTCCGCTGTTGTCCGGATGCGTGATGGGCGCCACCTGCTGCAGTTCTGCCCGGAAATGGTCCTGCTGCCGGAAGCTCTTCGCCGCTGCCGGCCCGCCCTTGGGCCGAATGGCGTCCACGCCCACGGCGTCGATGGCTCGATCCACGCCGATGCCGCCGGTCAGCTCCAGGATGGCTTCGACTGGATCTTCGCGATTGAAATCAACCACCTCCGCCCCCACGTTCCGAGCCATCTGCAAGCGGCAGGGAACGGTATCGACCGCGATCACGCGGCCGGCTCCCATCAGCAGCGCGCTGAGAATCGCGAACTGGCCGACGGGGCCGCATCCGAACACCGCCACCGTGTCGCCCGGTTTGATCTCGGCCTGCTCGGCTCCGAAGTACCCGGTGGGAAAAATGTCGGACAGGAGGATGGCATCATCGTCGTCCACTTCCTCCGGCAACCGCACGAGATTGACGTTCGCGAACGGTACACGGGCCCATTCGGCCTGCAAGCCGTCGATGGGACCGGTGCTTCTGGGCCCGCCGTAGAAGCAGGTCCCCGCTCGCAGGCCGTTCGGATTGGCGTTGTCGCACTGAGCGAAGTAGCCTGCCCGGCAGTATGAGCAGTAGCCGCAACCGATGGTGGATGGGATCACCACGCGGTCGCCCGGTTTGAAGTTGCGGACGCCGCTGCCCACTTCCTCCACCACGCCCACGCCCTCGTGCCCCAGAATCGTGCCGCTGACCATCTCACCCACCGTGCCGCGGATCATGTGCAGATCCGTGCCGCAGATGGCCGTTGCGGTAATCCTCACGATGGCATCGTGGGGTTCCCGGAGTGTGGGCTCCGGCACATCATCCAGGCGAACGTCGCCGACATCATGGAATACGACCGCTTTCATGGAGAGCCTCCCGGAGTTGGTGGCTTAAGCCTGACACGTCACACCCTCCGACGGCTCATCCCCCTCTTCATCGATCATAGTCATGAAGTCGAGGCCGTTGGCGCAGCGTCTGGAGCTGCGCCTTCATCGCCCGGCGGCGGACGATGTATACAGCGCGTAGCGGCTGTGCGGCATAGTGGGGCCAATCGCGCGGTCAAGTGGTGGTCGGGAATACGCCCAGCAAGATGAGCACGAGCAGGACCAGGAGGAGAAGCCCGAGCACGCCGCTCGGATAGTAACCCCAATCCCGGCTGTACGGCCAAGCCGGAATCGCACCGAGCACCAACAAAACCAGGATGATCAGGAGAATCCAGCCGATCATACATTGCTCCTTGTCACCGAACCGGGAACCTGGGATCTAAGCCCGCTTCGGACCCGTGCGTGCCTATCAATCGACGCTCACCAATAAGGTCGGAACCGCAAACGTTGCACGGATCGTCCGCCACTCCCTTTGCATCACCCAGCCTATGGATGGATAGCTATCCTATCCATGAGGCGGGCAAGCTGCCCGCCCCCCGCTCACACGTCCACCGCTTCCATAGCCCGGCGAGCCTTGGTCACCTCGTCCCCAGCTGCACTGGCCCGGTCAAAGTCGCCGCGGATCGCCTTGAGAGCGTGACGCTCCTGTTCGATCTCACGGGCGGTCCGCACGCCGAGACGACGCAGGATGGGCAGGGGCGGATACCAGCCCGAAGCCGTGTGCATCAACATGAACGAACAAGCCACCGCCGGCAGGAGCAGCCATTTGGGCCACTTGACGCCCAAGGCCAGCCCGGCCAGACTCACCAGGGCACAGTGAGTCTCCACGGCCCGCTCGATATCCCATTCGCGATCCAGTTCCTGCAACCGGCGGTCAATGTGCTCCGGCTTCAACGCGCAGTGCAGAATATTGGCTTCGGTCTGATGTCGCAACCGCCAGTTAACGGCATCGTCCGTGCATTCGCTGACACGCGTGGCCGTATCCGCCATCAGTTCCGTGAGCATGATCAAGCCTCCTCGAAGCCGGTATCCCTCATTCACTTATAGGATGGACGGAACAGATCGGACCAGACCGGCTCTCGCCCTGCCATCCGCCTGGGGAATCGTCATCGCTCAGGCCTGGGCACGTCTCCCAAACGGCGCGACCGCCCGAAGCCGGGCGATTCGACGAGCCCGTACAGGACGTAAAATTTCTTTGTCAGTTGGTCGGGTTCGGTCGGCCAGCTCGGATCGATGGGCAATCCCTGATCCCCGGATCGCTTCGGAGTGGGCTACCATGCCGCGTCCCATCTGGAACGGGAGCATCTCCTTCGGCCTCGTCAACGTCCCGGTGGTGTTGTACCCCGCCGAGAACCGCAAGGAAATGCCCTTCCGCATGCTCGACGGCCGCAACCTGGCCCCAATCAAGTACGAGCGCAAGAACGAAAAGACGGGCGAGGAGGTGCCCTGGGGCGACATCGTCAAGGGTTACGAGTATCGCGACGGCGAGTACGTGTTGCTCAGCGATGAGGACTTCAAGCGAGCCGCGGTCGAATCGAGCCGGACCATCGAGATCGAGGATTTCGTCGATGCCGGCTCGATCGAATATGTGTACTTCGACAAGCCGTATTACCTGGTGCCGGGCAAGAAAGGCGAGAAAGGATACGTGCTCCTGCGGGAAACGCTGCGGCGCACCAAGAAGGCGGGCATTGCCAAGGTCGTGATTCGCACGCGGCAATACCTGGCCGCACTGCTCGTCGAGGGAGACGCTCTCGTGCTGAATCTGTTACGCTTCCACGACGAGTTGCGCGACGTTTCGGATTATGACTTCCCGGGACGCAAACTCGAGGACTACAAGATCAGCCCCAAAGAGATCGAGATGGCCCAGCGACTGGTGGCCAGCATGAGCGGCCCGTGGGAACCGGCCAAGTATCACGACGATTACCGGGACGCCTTGATGCAGTGGATCGAGGAAAAGGCAGAGAAAGGCGAGACGCAACCGCTGGCCGAAGCGGGCGTCGCCGAGCCGAAGGAGACCGACACTGGTGTGATCAACATCATGGACCTGTTGAAGAAGAGCGTCGAAAACACCGCGAAGACCCGCGGTACGGCCGCATCCAAACCCGCCAAGGCGGCCAAGACTACGAAGTCCGCGGCCAAGCCCGCGACCAAACCTGCCGCCAAGGGCCGGGCCAAATCCGGAAAGCGTAAACGGGCGAGCTGACTCTCATGCCGAGTTTGAAGGAGTATCAGCGCAAGCGGAACTTCAAAAAGACGCCGGAACCTCGCCCCCAACCCGCTTCGAGCCCCACGGGCCGACAGTATCTCATCCACAAGCATGACGCGAGCCGCCTGCATTACGATCTTCGCCTCGAACATGACGGCGTGCTCCTGAGTTGGGCCGTGCCCAAAGGGCCGAGCCTGGTGGCCGGCGAGAAGCGTCTGGCCGTCCACGTCGAAGATCACCCGCTGGAGTACGGCTCGTTCGAGGGCACCATCCCCGAAGATCAGTACGGCGGCGGCACGGTCATGCTGTGGGATCGCGGCGAATGGGAACCGTTGAAGGATCCGACCCAAGGACTCCAACACGGGCATCTCGAATTCCGGTTGCATGGCGAAAAGTTGCAGGGTGCATGGCTGCTCACTCGGATGGGCAAGCCCGATGGCTCCGGCAAAGAGAATTGGCTGCTCATCAAGCGGCACGACGAAACCGCCCGCGCGCCCGACGATCCCGACGTCCTCGAGGAGGCGCCGCTCAGCGTGGCCACGGGTCGATCGCTGTCCGAAATCGCCAGCAGCCCGTCCGACGTGTGGGATTCGTCCGAGCCCGTGGGAAGGACCGCACGAACGCGCCGGCAGCGCGAAAAGTCTTCTACCAAAGCCGCCGAATTGAAGGCACCGCGAGCCAAGCCGAGCCCATCGAGTGTGCTCAGATCGCGCAAAGCGGCGTTCCCCACGCATCTCCGGCCACAACTGGCCACGCTGGTCAAGGAGCCACCACCAGGGGATGAATGGCTCCATGAGATCAAGTTCGACGGTTATCGTCTACTGTGCATGATCGAGGATGGCAAGGTCCGGCTCATCACCCGCAACGGTAACGACTGGACACGCAAATTCCCCGCGATTCGCCGTGCAGTCGCCCGCCTGGGCGTCAAGCGAGCAGTGTTCGACGGCGAAATAGTGGCACTCAACCAGGCCGGCGTCAGCGACTTTCAAGCCCTGCAGGGGGCGATCTCGGGCACACCGCATGAACTGGTCTATTACGTGTTCGACCTGCCGTGGTGCGAGGGGTACGACCTGAGCCGCTCACCGTTGATCGAACGCAAACGCCTGTTGCATGACATCCTGATCAGCTCGGGCATCGGCCCCGAGATCCGCTATTCCGACCACATCCGCGGCAACGGCCGGTCGGTGCTCGAGAACGCTTGTCGACTTGGCATGGAGGGCATCGTCTGCAAACGCGCCGACAGCCCGTACGAGGGCAAACGCTCGTCGCACTGGCTCAAGATCAAATGCGGGCGAAGGCAGGAGTTCGTCGTGTGTGGCTACACGCGACCGGCCGGCTCACGTCAAGGATTCGGCGCGTTGTTGTTGGGCTACTATGACGATGGCCGGCTCGTGTACTGCGGCCGCGTGGGAACGGGCTTCGACGAAAAGCTCCTGCGCGACCTGCACCGCAGGATGTCGGCCATGCGCGTGGATAAGCCACCAGTGATCAACCCGCCTCCGGGGTCCGCGGGACGAAACGTGAGCTGGATTCGCCCGGAGCTCGTCGCCGAGGTCGGCTTTACCGAGTGGACGACCGACGGCGTCTTGCGGCATCCGACGTTCCAGGGACTTCGCACGGACAAGCCCGCACGTCAAGTCATCCGCGAAGCACCGAGTCTGCCGAACACCCCGTCCCACAGCGAGCGGCGGGGCTTGACCCCGCCGACTCCTTCCCACAAGGAAAAGCGTTCCGGGCGAACCAACGTCTCCGCCCGTTCGAACTCCAACTTCACGGTCGCCGGCGTCCGCCTGACCAACCCCGACCGCGTCCTGTACCCCGAGCAAGGCATCACCAAGTTGCAGCTTGCGCGATTCTACGAATCCATCGCCGACTGGATTCTGCCTCACGTCGTGAACCGTCCGCTGGCCATCGTGCGTTGCCCGCGCGGACGAAGCGAAAAGTGCTTCTTCCAGAAACACGTCACCGAGAGCCTACCCGAGAGCATCAAAGGTTTGTCCATCCGCGAATCCAGTGGTACGCAACAAACGGTCATGATCGAGGACCTGGCCGGGCTCGTCGGTTTGGTGCAGATCGGCGCGCTGGAGATTCACCTGTGGGGCAGCCGGGCCGACGATGTCGAGAAGCCCGATCGACTGGTGTTCGACCTGGACCCGGGGCCCGACGTCGCGTGGGAACAGGTGAACGAAGCGGCCCTCCGCGTGCGCGACGTGCTCGACGACATCGGCCTGGTCAGCTTCGTCAAGACTTCCGGCGGCAAAGGGCTGCACGTGGTCGCGCCCGTGACGCGGCGTCACGGATGGGACGAGACCAAAGCCGCTACCGAAGCCGTCGCCCAGACCATCAGCCGTGCCGAGCCGGGCAAATACGTGGCCAACATGGCCAAGTCCAAGCGTCACGGCCGCATCTTCATCGACTACCTGCGCAATGGCCGCGGCGCCACGTCGGTCGCCCCCTACTCCACCCGGGCGCGCCACGGCGCTCCCGTCTCCACGCCGATCGCGTGGAACGAACTCTCACCCAAGCTCGCCGCTGATGCCTTCCGCGTGGACAATCTCCCCGCCCGTCTCGACAAACTGAAAAAAGATCCCTGGATCGACTTTTTCACCATTCGCCAATCGCTGACCGCCAAGGCCATGAGGAAGCTGGGCGTAAAGCTGTAAGCCATAGGCTGTGAGATATGAGCCATGAGCTGTGAGCCAGACACACGGCTCCCGCATCACGGGGAGCCGCGGGAGCGGGGCGCGCCGGCGGGTTGCCTGCCCGGGAGGCTGGCCGTAAAATGCGGTCCTGGTTCACAGCTTCCGGAGAGCCCGTTATGTCGGCTGAAGAGATCGAATTTGAGTGCGAAGAACTGATGGAGAAGGCGGTTGCGTTCCTGCGGGACGAGTTGCGGTCCATCCGCAGCGGGCGAGCCTCGCCGGGGCTCGTCGAGCACATGAAGGTCAACGTCGAGTCGTACGGCTCGACCATGACGCTGCGCGAGCTGGCGAGCATCTCGGTGCCCGAGGGCAACCAACTGCTCATCAAGCCGTACGACCCGTCGGTCCTCAAAGACATCGAACGGGCGATCCACGCGTCGGAGCTCGGCATCACCCCGATGAGCGACGGCAAGACCATCCGGCTGCCCATCCCGCCCCTCTCGGGCGAGCGGCGGCAGCAACTCCTGGGCCAGGTCCGCAAGCTCGGCGAGGCCCAGAAGGTCGCCATCCGCAACATCCGGCGGGACGCCAACAAAAAGATCGACGCCGAAGAGAAAGAAAAAGCCATCTCCGAAGACGATGCCGAGAAGTCCAAGGAGACCATCCAGGAGCTCACCAAGAAATACGAGGAGCAGGTGGACGCCCTGGTCGCCAGCAAGAGCAAGGAAATCCAGGAGGTCTGAGAGGCAATCGCCGGCGGCAGCGGGGACCAGCATTCCATTTCCTCCTGATGGCGGCATCAGGGGGCAAAGATGAGAGGGATTGGGTTTCGGGCTCTTGGCCCATAGCCTCGGCACGTGTTTAGCGCGGAAGCCCGACCGGCGATTCGCGCCGGCAGCTGTTGACCACCGCCCTGCGGTGCGGGCCATGTACCTTGGCCGCGCCGGTGGGCTCACGGCCGCTCCCGGATGCGTAGACCGTCGGTAGAACCACGTTCGCTCACCGGCATGACCACGCCCCGATCCAACGCCGCCGTTCGGCTCACTGCGGCCGCCGACCTGGGAGTGCCGCCAGTTCCTCGCGTCCCCATCACCCATCAGCCCGTCGTGGGCGTGAGTCTCGTGCTGATCGCGGCCACCTGCGTGCAGATCGTGGTCTACCTCGTGAACGCGCAGTTCCTGGCCCGAGCCGGCGACATCGTGATCGAGCCGCCGTCGCCGCTGGTGGCCAGCGGGCAAACGTACGAGTGGTTCACCTCATCCATCGAGCGAATGGACGTGTTCGGTGTGCCCGCCGAGCGCGTCAGCTTCAGCGTTCTGCTCGTGCTGACCATCCTGTCGAGCGTGGGCTGGTACACCGTCGGTCGCAAGTTTCTCGGGCCCGCCTGGGCCATCGCCTGTGGCGGGCTGTGGGCGGGGCATCCGCTCTTCGGGTTCCTGGCTCAGCGGCCCAGCCCGCTGACGCTGTGCCTGGTGTGTGTTCCATTCGCCTGGGCGGTGATCCTGTGGTGGTACCGCTCGGGCCGCCGGCGAGTGGCGTTTCTCGCCGGGCTGCTGGCCGGCGCGTCCACGTTCGTGAGCCTCGCGCTGGGGCTCGCGTTCGTGCTGAGCGTGCCGGTGCTATTCGCGACGGGCCGTGTGACGCAGCGACGGCCGTGGCCGGCTTTCGCACTGATCTGGTTGGGCTTCCTATTACCCATGCTAGTGGCGGCGGAATTGGTACGACATTCGCTCGCTGCCAACCCGTTGATCGAGTTCCAGACTGATCTGTTGCGGGTTTTGGAAGATGAATCCACGCCCGTGGCTCCGACGCTGACGGCCGAGGTCGGCCCGACGGGAGCCACAAGCGAATTGTCGCCCCGGCGGGTGTTGGCGCTGCTGTCGGATAGTGTGAAGCGATCGCCCTTCCAGTGGATCGGCTGGCTGAGCGGACGGGCCTGGCGGACGGTGTACGCGACGGCGGACGGTCACTTCGAACGGCCGCTGTTCGCGGTGCAGATGGCGGTGATGCTGCCCGCGGTCTGGGGCGCGGTCGTCTGCTTGCGGCAATCCTTCTGGCGATGGCCTGCGATCGCCGGCCTCATTCTGCTGGGGACACATTGGCTGATGGCCATGCTCGTCGAGCCGCTGGCCCGCAGCCTGGCCCCGGCCGGCGGCGTGATCGTCCTGTTCGCCCTGGTCGGCGTCGTAGATCTGTACGAGCGTGCGTTCGGCCGGCAACTGCAGGCGCCGGGCTGATGAATCGGTTTCGGGGGGCGGGCGTCTCGCCCGCCTCTACTCCCCTCGTCGGCTCGCTTTTTGTGGTGCACGCTTCCAGCGTGCACGTGTTTAGCGTTTTTTTTCGCCGGGTTGATCGGCGGTAGCGTCGTACCTGGTCCGGCGTGTGTCTTGCGTTCGCCCCGCAGGGGCCAAGGTCAGTAGGCAGGGGCATAAGCCCGTTTGAGGTCCCTCCGAAAACTATAAGCCCCGAAGGGGCGACAGTTGCGACCAGGATCGGCCCGCCAGTCGAAGCATGGGATCAACTGGGAAATCGCCTGTGCCAACACGGCGTGCTGTCGCCCCTTCGGGGCTATTTCCGGAAGGTAGAACGAAATCTCTGGGACCGGCGTGAACCGGGGGCTTACGCCGCCCGGCTATTCACCGCCGCCGCTTCGAGGCGGAGCCACGTCGATCTCTTGCACGCTAAACACGTACTCCAGCGTGCACGCGCAGGTAGGATGCCTGCATCACCATCCGCCCTACCGCAGCGATTCCATGCCCACCTCGTCGCGAATCTGCTTGCGCAGCGCCAGCACGTTCGGTCCCGACATGCTCCGGATGGTCCAGTAGAAATCGCGAAGCCAATAGTCGTCCTTGGCGTACGTGCGGTAAACCTCCTCGAGCACCGCTGTCCGGCTGTCGTCATTGAGGGCGGTGATGGCGCGGTACACCATGCGCCGGACGGCGTGGTCGTCACGAGCCTGCTCACGCCAGTAGCGAATCAGCGTATCAAGCCCCGCCGAATCCTTCAGCGTCGCCAGAAGGTAGGCGGCGCGGGCGGCCGCGCGGGGATCGGGGTCCCCCAGCAACGGCACGAGCAGCTCGGCCTTCAAGTCGGCTGGAGCCGTCACACGGATGGGCTGGCCGGACGACACCACCTCTGTCTGGATGGCCGGGTTCTGGAAGTAGAGGTACATGCCTCCATTTCGAAGTCGCGAGTCTGGGCCTTCGGCCAGGAACTCCAGAGCGACGGTTCGCAAGCCTGGATCGCTGTCGGCGAGCATCTGGACGGCCAGCTTCTGCGCCCCCGTACGTGTCTGGCTCAGCAGCCGGATCTGCAACGCGTCGCGGCGCAGGGCGGCGCTCGCGCCGGCGTCGGCCATGACCGCCTCGGCCTGCTCGGAAGCGTCGGAGAGCGACACGCTTAGGAGCAGAGCCAGCGCGGTCAGCCGCTGAAACTCGGGACCGGACTGGGCTCGGGGCACGGCGTCGGCGATGGCCTGGCGGCGCTGATCGGCGGGCGCGCTCGACGCGCGATAACTGTGGTCGCCGAAATAGATCCGCCGCAAGGCATCAAGAATACGGCCCGCACTCACCACGGTCATACTTTCGTCACCCAGCATGGACCACAGCGGCTGGGCGGACCGCGGGTCGGTCCAGACCGACATCTTCTGGGCGATTTGCATCACCGCCGCGGGGCCGGCGCTCCGCTTCGTCAGCTCTTCGAACACGGCCAGCCGCCGGTCCCAGGTCAACCAGGGCAGCGCCCCCGCCGCGGTCCCGGCCAGTTCCGGCCGAAGCTTCACAGCCGCCAGGAGCACGGGTAGCGCGACGTCGTCGCGCCCCAACGCAATCAGATCAATTGCCGCGGCCAACCGCTCCTCGGGCGACTCCGCGGTCAACATGGGTTCGAGCAACGGGATGGTCGCGTCCATCCACTTGGGACGTTTTTTGCCGGAACGGAAGTCGTCCAGCCATTGCTCCTGCTTCGATCGTTCCTTCGGCGGCGTGGATCCGTGTGCGGGGCCGGATGCGACGACCGGCTGCGAAGTCGAGGGCTGTGTGCCCGGCGACTCCACGGTTATCACAAGGACGCTGCCTTCCGGCAACGTGGTCAGCGTCGATAGAGCCGCCGGCGCCGTGGCCGCGGGCTGCGTATCGGCGGGAGCGGTCCGGCTCGAACTCTTACGAAAACCACGGAAGAAGCTGCTGAGCAGTCCGCCGCTTACCTCGTGCGCCTGCAGATGGACGGCGGCGTCATCGTCGCGCTGCGGGCGATGCAACTCCATGAGGTCCAGCAGCGCCGTGGCGGCAGCGATCCGCACGCGGCTCGCCGGGTCGCCCAGGGCGGCCACCATCTCCTTCTCGACGTTGTGGGGGGCCGCCTCGCACAGGACGGTGATGGCCACCGCCCGCACGATTGCCTGCTCGTGACGGCAGAACCGCCGCATGTGCGGGATGGCTTTCGTCCGCAGAACATAGCTCTCGTTCAGGATTCGCAGCACATCCGCGGCGAGCTCCGGATGCTTGTCCGCAGCCCGGGCCAGCGCATCGACGGAGTCCGACACCTCGGCATTGCCCAAGGCCTTGACCGCGACGCTCACCACAAATCCGTCGGAGTCGTCGAGCACTTCGAGCAAGGCCGCCCCGGCGTCCTTCTTGAGCTTGCTGGTCAACTCCGACCCCGCGTTGACGATCTCGCCCAACGCCTCGACCGCTTCAGCCCGCACCTGCCAGTTGGGATGCCTGAACAGCGTCATGAGGCACTCGGCGGCCGCCTTGCCCTTGGTCGCCCGCAACACGCGGATGGCGTGCACGACCAGATCTGGGTCGGGTTCGGTGACCACGTACTCGGCGATATGCTGCACGACCTTGGCCGACGGCGACTCGGCCATCTGCTTGAGCACGGCCGCCCGCACGTTGGGTTCGGGATCCTGAAGCAGGCGAATCAGCGCGCTGCTCACCTGGGAACCGCCGACCTTCTGCAGCCCCCGCAAGGCGATCTCGCGCACCAAACCGTCCGGATCGCTGAACAATTCGAGCAACAGCGGTTCGTCCGCCGCGCCGCATCGGCTCACCAATTCATCGACGGCGGCGTGCCGCGTGCCGACTTCCATCGACGAGAGCCGCTCCAAACCGCCGGGCCAGGAGAACACGAGGTTGTCCGAGGCCACCAGCCGATAGCGCAGGCAGGTCAGCCGCTCGCGAGCCGAATCGGACGCAGCCAACCGAAGAGCGTCGTACACGCTCGGCAGGACCAGTTCGCCGTACCGCGCAAGCCGCTCGCGGATAGCCTCGGCCTCGGCGGCCGACACATCCTCGGCCAGCAAGCGGGCGACGTCCCGCTGGACGAGCTCGCGTTGCGCGTCGCTGAGTTCGGCCGGACGGCTAGCGACGATCTTGTCGGGCTGCTTTGCCCACGCCTGCAACGCCTCCAACCGGGCGTCGGTGAACGATTCGGGATCCCACGGATCGAGGCCGTCGGTCGGCCCGCCCCACTCCCGCAGAATCTCCAGCGCCCCCAGGCGGGTGGCCAGGTTGCCGTTCTTCAGCGCTTCGACCAGCGGGCCGGCCGCCTTGCCCGGCACGAGGATCAGCCGGCGAATGGCCGCCTCGCGAACGGCCGGATCGCGGCGGTCGAGATCGTTCACGAGCTGCTGGATCACGGCCGCCGAATCGCCGGAACTGCTAACCGCAGGCGATAGAGGCGGTCCTGCAGACGAATATTTGTCACGAAGCCAGTTGAGAAGATCGGCGGCTTCCATGTAGCCGTCGTGCGAATCGACCAGTCGCCCGCTCGAACTGAGGATACGCAGGGCCGGCACCGGGCCGATCGCCAGCGTCCGGGCTTCCGCGGGCGGCCGATCGACGTTGATCTCGATGAGCACCCACCGTCGCAGTTCGGCCTGGACCTCAGGCTGAGCGATTTCCTTGTCCAGTTCCTTGCACCACCGGCACCAGACCGCCCCTGCCCGCACGAGGATGGGCCGGCCCTGCTGCCTCGCCCGGGCGATCGCGGCGGCGTAGTCGGTCGACCACGGCAGCAACGAATCAACAGCCTGACTCGGCGCCGATGCCGTTCCGCCCGCCGGGGCGGATGCAGCGGATGCGTTCGGCGCGACGGCCGTGGAGGTCGGCGTATCCGCCACCGCCGAAGCACACGCGAGCAACAGGATGAGTGCAATGCTCTTATTCACGGCCCCACACCCGATCGTTCAGGCGAGCAAGACGCCCACTCCCCGAGACGCTCCTCGCCAGCCCCTGGCCCCCAGTCCCCAGCCCCTGCCCTCAATACATCAACGCATACGCCAGGATATTCACATTCACCTCGATCGCGTTGGTGATCTCGTTGCCTCCGCAACAGCAGCAACCGTGGGCATGAGCGGTATCGTTCAAACCGTCACGCGAGTAGATGATGGCCAAGCGCCCGCCGAACGAAACCGCTTCAAGCGGTCGGGGTTGGCCGTGAGCCGCCCGCAACACGGGGATCTCGTACACCATGTGAAAGATGGGATGGTCCATGCCGATCGGATCCAGCGACGCGCCCGGAAAGACGGTGGCCATCTCCTGACGAAACGCGCGATCCCACGGCTCCGACGAGCAGCCCGCGGAGGCCAGCACAACGCCGCCGTTCTCACAATACTTGCGGAGGTTTTCGCGCTCCTGCTCGGTGAGGACGAACTCGCCCTCGCCGGTCATGATGACCATGGGGAAGTCGAACAGATCGTCCGAGCCGAGCTTGACCGCATGAAACCGCCGGCTGGTGGAGATGGCCGACTCCTTTTCCGCCTTGACCAGGAAATGATCCGAGAAACAGCGGCTGGACTTGGTCCCGGCATAGACGAGGTTGGCGATCTGCACGATGCCGTCGGGCTCGCCGCCGACCTGCTTGGGCTCGACGAACGCGGGCCGTGTCGTCGGCGGTTTGACCGACGCGGCGAGTTGAACCGTCGAGGCCGGCCTTGTGGCAACCGGCACATCGGTCTGTGCAAAAACCGAGCCGACCACGATTACGGACAAAAGGTATGTGAGACGCATAACTCGCTCACCCTCAAATGCTACAACTCATGGTGCACGCTTCCAGCGTGCACATGTGCAGGCAGGATGCCCGCACCACAATGTAGGATGCCTGCACCATCACCTTCTCACACTAGCGCTGCTCCTCTTGGCCGATCTCATCGGCGATGCGCTCGAAATACGTCCCGACGCGCTGGCGGTACTCGGGCGGCACGAGATGCTGCCCCGTACCGGCAGCCCGCAGTGCTTCGAGCGGATCGACGCGGCCGGGTTCGCCGCTTTCGAAATTGCCCTCATGCCCGCCGCGCCCGGCCAGAGCCGCCTGCCCGCCCGGGCCATCCTCATCGCCCAGCTCGCCGCCCCCCAGCGCCGGCAACTGGCCGAACAGTCCGACATTCTCCAGCGTGCTCATCTGTGCGCTGTAGCCGCCGCCGGTGCCTGACACCCCTGGCCCCGTGCTCATGCCGGCCGTGGCCAGCAACTGCTCGACGGAGTTGCCGAGGTTGTCGCCGAGCCCCGGCGCGAACTTCAGACACTCCTGGCCGCTTTGTCCCATGGATTGGCACTGTCCGACGAACCGTTTGAGAATCTGCTCGGCTTCGCGAGCCCCTTCCGCGCCGCGCGTGCCCGAGAACGCCGCCAGCCCAGCCTCGGCGTCGGCCATGGCCTCGCCCGCCCCGCTCTCCCGCAGCGCGGCGGCAAACGAGGAAGCGGTCTCGCGGAGTTGATCCAACCCCGGATCGTCGGGCAAGGCTTGCGCGTGATTCTCGATATCTCGCAATAGCCTCTTCAAGTCCTCGCGAATCGCGAACTGCTCGGATTCCAACTCGCGCATGCGAGCCCGAGTGGCAGCTTCCTCGCCGCTGTCGTTGCCGCGCAGCGACTCCAATCGGTCGGCCAGCTCCAGTTGCCGCTTGTAGAGCGCCGTGAACCGGGCTTCATCCTGCATGAGCCGATACACCTTGGCCAGATATTCCAGCGGTTTGGTCGTCTGCGCCTCGTACTGCTCCTTCTCGCCCTGCGTGAACTTGCGGATGGCTTCGAGCCCTTCCTTGGCTTCACCGGCGGTCGGACTCGGCTCGGAGTCGGCGAATTCATCCACCGCTTCGGCGGCCTCGCCCAGCTTGGCGGCCAGGATCTTCAGGTGCTCATTCATATTCGTGTCGATGTCAAACGGCAGACTGCTCTCGGCCGATCGGGCGATCTCCTCCGATGCTTTCCTCATGCGCTCCGCCAGATCCGCCAGCTTCTTCTTCGCTTCATCCGAGAGCGGTATTTCGTCCGACTCCGCGGCGAGCTCCTTCTGCAGTTCTTCGATCTGCCGACCGATCTCCTCCATCCGGCGGCGGGCCCGTTCATACTTGGCCCGGAGCAATTCGATGCCCTTGCGAGCCAGCACCAACTGCTCGTACTCCTCCTGCGAGATGATGCGCACGACGGCGATGGGACTTTCCGCACCCTTGGCCCCGGCCGGATCGTTATCCTCGACGCGGGCGAACAGCTTGATCTCGTCACCCGGCCGCAAGCCGTATGCGGGCACCGCCAGCGCCGAGGTCTGATTCTGCCGTGTCACCGGGGGTGACGTCGGCAGCGGCAGGTCCACCGGCAACGCCCGCGAATCGTTGAGACTCCGGTACAGACTGAGCCGCGCCAGTCCGTAGTCATCCTCGGCCGCCACCACCACCGGGACCGCCGCTTCACACGTGGCCAGCGAGACCGGCGGCGGATCGAGCACGCGCACGAAAGGCCGTTCGTCGGCTCGCACGGTGAAGGCCGTGGCGAACGTATCCTGCGAGTCCTGGCCGTCCACGTCGCGCACGCGCAACTCGAGGCGTCCAGGCTCGCGAATCTCGAACGTCGCACTCACTTCGTGTTCGCCGGGCGTGCTCGGAACCATCTCCAACGTCGCTGCGGGCGAATCGGCCTTGCCGAAGGAAAGCCGCAGCGATCCACCGGCGAGCGGCCGATTGCTTTTCGCCCAGATCTGCACGGTCGTGCCCGGAAGTCCGGACAGACCGCCCTGGGGCAGGCCGCCCTCGTATGAACCGCGATTGGTGTACGCCGGCGGCGTCACGCGGAAGCGCACACCTTCGATACGGGGCAGCGTGATCACGCCGAGCGAGAATCCATGACTTCGGCCGGCATCGCAGCGCACGTAGTAACGCAGCGGCGTGGTCACGGACGCGATGGTCGCCCGCCACACACCGCCTGGCTCGCCGAACATGGGCAGCACTTCCTCGCCGCCACTCGCCTTGTCGCTTGCCCGCCGTTTCGTGTTCGAGCCGGGATCGTTCGATTCCGGTTGGAGCGGCAAGAGCACCAATTCGAGCCGATCGACGGGAGGACCGGACGTGATGACGCGGATCTCCTGACTGGCGCCGTAAATCGTGCGGCCGTTGCCCGGCTCGACGGCAAACGATACGCGCGAATACGGCGGATGATCGCCGAACGGATCGGAGAAGCGCAGGTATTCGGTCACGACCATGGACCGGGCCGCCAGCAGCGCGCCGCCGATCACCGCTACACCGATGAGCAATGCACCGCAGGCGATCACGAACGGCTTGGTCGGAGCGGCTTGCCGCGGTGCCACCTTGGCCGCCAGGTAAGCTGCCCGCTCGATGGCCATGTGCGCCAGGCCGCCGGCCAGCGGCGACCTCGACTGCGGGTCTTCGAGGAGATCGACGCCGGTGAGTATTTGTCCGCCCGTGCCACCGACGTGATCCAGCCGGCGAGCCAGCGTTTGTGACCGGCCCGCCTGCCATGCACGCGCGACGATGAGGACAAAAAGCAAGAGGCCGAATCCCGCCGAGGCGGCGAGCACGCCGATCCGCAGCGCCGGCGACAACTCGAACACCAGGTCCGACCAGGTGCCGGCAATCAGGCACGCGATGGCGCCGGCCACGCCCCAGGCCAGCCCAGAACCGGCGCCGACGGCCAGCACGCGGCCGCGGAATCGTTGCAACGATCGGGCCAGGCTGCCGCGGGCCTGCGCCTGCGAGATTGCGTTGCCGATTTGAGTCGTGTTCATCGTCATACGCCAGCCCGCACTCACTACGAGTGCTGCACGAATGCCGTCACTCTTTGGCGGGGCGTCTGCCCGCCCCCCTGCTAGATCAGTCCGGCTCTTCGCCGTACGCCCCAAGCGGTGGCCCACACGCCCAAGACGCCAACGAGCACGTACCAACGATCCCACGCGGGGATCTTCCGGACGCGCTCGGGCTGCGTCTGCCGGCGGAACTGCTCGAACGCATCGAGCACTTCGCGAGCCGAGCCCGTCGTCAGCACCGCCCCGCCGCTCTCATGGGCGATCAGGCTCATGAGGTCGGGGCGAGCCGCCAATTCCAGCTGCTCGCGCACCGGCGCCCGCACGTCGAACCGGGCGAAGGGCGGCAGCGCCCAAGCCACCGATTCCACGCCCGGCGTCTCGGCCACGCGAACTTCGTACTGCCCGGGCGGCAACGGGCCGAAGCTCACGCGGAACACGCCGGGGTCGTCGCCGGCAGCGCTCGGCGTGAAGCTGCCGATAGCGTTGTCCTCACCGACGACGAACAGTTCCACGGACGGCACACCCCGGCCGAGAGCCGTTTCGCTCAGAAGCAGCGTGGCCCACGCCACCTCGCTCGACTCGAAAAGCACGCGGTCGCAGCGCAGGTCCACTTCCTGACCGGGTCGCAACGCGGTCCCGCTGACCAGCCAGCGCATGAGGCTCTGCCAGAGCGTGCCGTAGACGGCTCCGTGCTCCTGATGCTGCGGCGGCAGGAACGCCCACCGCCACATGCCCGCCCCTTCGATTACCACAATCTTGCCCGTGCCATAATTTTGACTCGTGATCACGGGCCAGGTCTGGCCGTCCGACGACTTGCCCGCCGTGGCCAAAACGGTGGCGAGCGGGCGCGGCTTCTGCACACGCGAAGCGGTGGCCAGCGTGGGCAACGCGGCCAGCGTTCCGCCGTCGAGCCGGCCGTCCAGATCGCCCAGCCAGCGCAGCGACTCGCCTTCCTCGGTCAACTGCACGTGGAAGCGCGATTCCGTGCCTTCTGCCCACTCCACGGGCAGGATCTGAGCAAGTTTGCGCCCGATCTGCACCGCCGGCGAACCTCGGTAGCACACGAGCGATCCGCCCTGACGCGAGATCCAGCGCCGCAGGTTGGTCAGCGCGGTGTCGTTCAAGAACAGTTGCGTATCGCGTCCGAGCACCACGATCTGATAGGCTTCCAGGGCCTGCGGATCGGCCAGGATGTCGGTCGCACTGGGGATCACCTTCCAGCGCTCGTCACGGGCACTGTCCGCTTCCGGCTGCGTGGCGGGAACAGGATCCAGTGCTCGCCGGAGGTATCGGCCCTCGGCCATCCGCACCACGCTGTCCAGCGCGACCACCGGGTCCGCGGCCAGCGTGCGCATGAGGAACTTGCCGTCCCAGTAGGGCTTGCCTTCCAGCAAGAGCACGCGGATGGGCTCGTTGACCACCTCCAGGAACTGGACGGCGGTATTGTTGATGGCGATCAGTTCGCCCGGCCGAGGCTGAACGCGGGCCTCGTAGCGGTATATGCCCGGGGCATCGCGACCCACCTTAAACTCGGCTTCAGCCACGCCGCTCGGCGGCAGTGTGACCGTCCGCGTCTCGACAGGCTGTCCATCGTGCAGGAGCGTGACTTCGACGTTGCCGCCCGGCCCACCTCGCTCGCGCACACGCACGGTGATGGGCACCTGCTGCCCCACGTATGCCAGTTGCCGTGGCGAGCGAATCTCGGCTTCCAGATCGAAGACGTCGGGAACATCGGCCCGCCCGAGGGCGTGCGTGTAGACCGGCGCCCCGGCCGCCCGCGCGGCACGGATAGCGGCCCGCAGTTCGCGGGTCCCCCCGCCCGCGTTGTGGATACCGTCACTGATAAGAACGACGGCCTGGCCGGCCGGCCGATCGGCTTCGACGCTGCCCGCCACGGCCGCTGTCAGATCGGTCAGCGGTCCCTCGGGCTTGCGAGCGTCCAATTCGCTAGTCTCAGTCGGCGCTACCTCGGCGGCAAACGACCGCAACCGAACCTCGAAGCGTCCCGCAAGATCCCGGGCGAGCTGATTCGCCGTCCGCCGGGCAATGTCGAAGCGCGTGCCGGTCTCACCGGCATCCTTGACCGCCATGCTCGCCGAGTCATCGACCACGATGGTCAGCAGCGGCTTGCCCTGCGGCGGATCGACCGGATCGATCCACGTGGGATTGAGCAGCACGATCAACACGAGCGCCAGGCCCGTGCTCATGAGCGAGACGATGAGCACCCACACCGGCCGGGCCATCCGGCCGGGACGGCTCGCCGCATACCAGGCCAGCAGCAGCACCGCCAGGACTGCCAGGAGCAGCCACAGCGACGCGGGAATCAGCGGTTCAACCGTCAAACGCCCCATGAGCTCACACGATCACCAGCGCCACGCCCGATATGCGTCGGCGCACTCGACTACGTCCTGAACGCCCTCAGTGCCACCAACTCCACCAGCATGAATGCCGCACACGCGACGGCAATCCACGTCCACAGATCGTCCTGATTGCGCGAGCCGGCCGTCACCGACCGGTAGTGGATCTTCCGTCCGCCGGCCAGCCGGTCGCCCACTTCCGCCGATGGCAGGGCACGCAAATCGCTCTCCTCGGGCGGAATGGCCGTGGCCACCGCCATCACCGGCTGGCCGTCCCGCAACACCTCGTACACGCCGGGCGGTCCCGCGCTCGACCAGCGCCACGCCAGGCCCGCGGGCTCTTCGACGAGTTCGCCCATCTCCTGCGTCTCGCCCGAATCGCCCACGATCTGAAGCCCTTGTGCCGCGCCCGCTTCAGGCGGCAGCCACACCGTCATCGGCTCGCCGCAATGCCGGGCGTGGCTCGACCCGTTGCGTGCCGGTGGATTGCCCGCCAACTCGCCCAGGAGCGGCACGAACGCCGCCGACTGTGGCAGGTTCGACTCGGCCAAGTCCGCGTTGAGCACGGCCAGCGAACCTGCCCCGCACGCCGTCCACACCAGGCCGGCCGTCCCGTCGCCGTACACGGCCAACACGTCGTCCTGCAAACCGCTGTCGACCACGCGAGTATCGAGCCCTCGTGTGAATCGCAAAGGTTCGACGAGGTTGACCACCTGTGGCCCGAAGATGTTGAACGGCGGCAGATCTCGCCGATACCGCGCGAGCGACAGCCACCGCCGCGATTGCCGCGCGGCCGGCGCGGCGAACTCCACGGGCATCTTCAAGTCCGCGCCAGCTGCCTGAGCGATCATGGCCAGGTTGGCGGCATCGGTAGGTTCGGACGCCACGTAGATCATGGGCTTGCCACGCACGACCATCGCGGTCATGAGATTGATGGCGTCGGCTTCGAGTTTGCCCGGCCGGTCCACCACGATCAGATCCACCGGCGCCAGCATTTCGCGGTTAATTTGCGATGGCGGAATGCGCACGACTCGCTCAGCGGCCGCCGATTCACGAGCTGACTGCGGCGACAGCGCTCGTTCGAGGTAGTAGCTCGACGACGGGCGGCGGTCGGCTTCCTCGCGCGTCACCAGGCCGAACGTCGGCTGCGGCCGCACGTCAACCACGAACGGCCGCACGTTGTCGGCCGCGATGGCGTCGTCGATGCCGACCAATCGAGCCTCGCCCTTCTGCCAGCCCGCGTCCTGCAGGTCGGCGTCGCCTGTCAGCACCACGCTGCCGTTTGCCGGGCAGAGTCCTTCCAGCCGATACGATGCGCTGCCGAGCGTCACATCCACGTTGGCCGTGCGCGGCGTGTCGGAGTAATTGGCCACTTCCACTTCGAGCCGCACCGGACGGCCCAGTTCTGCCCGACCGCCCGGCCCCGCCCGCACGATGGCGAGATTGCCCGGCGTTTCCTCGAGCGCCACCGACTCCAGCCGAATGACCGTGTCCGACGGCAGGACGGAAAAATCCGCCGTCCTCCAGTTGGACGCCTGCAGATCGGTGATGACGATGAGTTCGCGCCGATGCTCCGGACCGCCCGAACGACTAAGCAGATCGGCGGCGGCGATGAGTGCCTTTTGTGCGTCGCAGCGTTCCGGCCGGGGCCGGGCCTGAGCCAGTTCGCTCCGCAAATCAGCAAGATTGGTCGAGAGATTGTCGAACACGCGATGCGGCTGGGCGCCGGCAAGGATGAGCCCGCCACGCAGGCCCGGCGAGCCCGCCAGATGCTCGGCTGCCGCCGATCGTGCCCGCTCGAACGTCTCGATGCCGCGTTGCACGGCCGCCATGCTCTGGCTCACGTCCAGGATGACCACGCGGGACGCCTGGCCGGCGGGATCGCCGCCGGCCAATTCGCGGCCGCCCATCAGCGGACGCGAGAACGCCCACGCGAGCAGAAGCACGGCCAGCATCCGAAGCGAGAGGATGAGCCAGTCGCGCAGGCGATGAATGGCTCGCCGCTGGTGAATGGCCTCGCGCACGAATCGCAACGTCGAGAGCGGCAGACGGTATGGGCGCGGACGGGTCAGCCAGTGGACGAACAACGGCAAGCCCACCGCCGCCACGCCGATCGCCAGTGCCCATGGATGCAGAAACGCCATCACTCACCGCATACGCGAAACCAAGGCCTTTTCAACCAGAACAAACGAAGGTATTTCAACAGGAGGAAACAGAGGCAACAGAGAAAGAAAAGATGCCCTGCTCTTCTCCGTTACCTCCGTTTCCTCCTGTTAGAACTCTGCTTTACACCGGGCACCCCAAATCACTCATCCACTTCTCTCGACCAAAAAGCCGCTCAATGTCTGTAAGTACGGGACCGCCGTCGAGACGCGGCGGTAGTCACAGCCGCCGGCCAGAGCCAGCGACCGCACCATGGCGGCGTGATGCTCGAATCGCTCGGCATATTCGCGGGCGATATCCGCCGGCGAACAGTCCACGTGCCCTTCACCCTCCATCCCCACAAAACGATACGCCAGCCCCGATGGCAACCGCTCCTCATCGGGATGGACCAAATGCAACACGATGACTTCCCAATGCCGATGCCGGAACAGACGAATGGCCCGCCACGTGTCCTCGAGATCGTCCACGAGGAAGTCGCTCAGGAACATGAGCACACCCCGGCGGGTGACCCGGCTGAACAGATCGCGCAGGCCGTCGCCCAATCGCGTGCGCGGATATGTCCGGATGTTCTCGATCTCCGCCTGCACGCGAGCGGCGTGCATGGGCGTGGATCCCGGCTCCACGTACGCTTGCAGCCCGTCGGCGATCAGTCCCAGGCCGACCTGGTCCTGCTGGCGGGTGATCACGTGACTCAGCGCCGTGGCGAGGTACTGGGCGTATTCGAGTTTCGAGCCCGTTGCCGCCGGCGATTCGACGGCTTGACCACCTCGAAGCTTGTCACGGAGCGAGCGCTTCCCGGTTCCGCTCCCGCCGAACTGCATCGAACCACTGGCATCGATGCACAGGAGCGACATGAGATTCGTCTCGTCCTGGTACAGCCGCACGTACGCCCGGCCCGTTCGGGCGAGCACCTTCCAGTCCAGCCGCCGCAGGTCCTCGCCCTCGACGTACTCGCGGAAATCCACGAACTCGCCCGCCCCGCCCTGCTGGCGCGAGCGGTGCCGTCCGCTGTACGCGCCCTCGATGCGGTGCCGCGTGACGAACCGCATGTGTTCCAGCGCTGCCATGGCGCGGAGATCAAGGAAACGGGAGGTGGCGGCGGATCGTGACATTCAAAACCATTCTTCGCCGTCGGAAGCTGCGCTTTCCAATCCGCAGCCTCGTGGTCCGGAACCGGATGGCTGCACTGACGTCTGCACGGCTGCCGCACTCAGGCTGGCACGCTCTCCAACAGATGGTTCACCACGTTTTCGACGGTCACGCCGTCGCCCACCGCGCGATGGTTCACGATCAGGCGATGCCGCAGCACCGGCAGAACCACCGAGCGCACGTCGGCCACCGTGGGGGCGGTGCGACCGTCGAGCAACGCGCGGGCCTTGGCCGCCCACATGAGGTTCTGGGCGCCGCGAGGCCCGGCCCCCCAGGCGATGTAATCGTTGACGTATTTGCTCGCCCGCTCGTCGCCCGGCCGGCTCGCCCCGCACAAACGAACAGTGTAGGCCGCCACGCTCCGCGGCGCCGGCACGGCCAGGACCAGGTCACGTAGTTCCAGGAACGCCGCCCGATCGAACACAGGCTCGGGCATGGGCGGCGTGCCGCTGGTCGTCCGCAGCACGATCTCTTCTTCCTGCTGTGGACTGGGGTAGCCGATCCGGATTTCCATCATGAATCGGTCGAGTTGAGCCTCGGGCAGCGGGTAGGTGCCTTCCTGCTCGATGGGGTTCTGCGTGGCCACGACCAAGAACGGTTCTTCCAGCGGATGCGTCTGCCCACCCACCGTCACGTGCCGCTCGGCCATGGCTTCCAGCAGCGCCGACTGCGTCTTGGGAGCCGCCCGGTTGATCTCGTCGGCCAGGACCAGGTTGGCGAACACCGGCCCCGGGCGGAACACCATCGTCGGCGCCGATTGCTGGCCGTCGCGCCCCAAGAGTTCGTACCCGGTGATGTCCGAGGGCATGAGGTCGGGCGTGAACTGGATCCGGTTGAACTTCCAGCGGAACACTGCCGCCAGCGCCTTGACCATGAGCGTCTTGGCCAGGCCCGGCACGCCGACCAACAAGGCATGCGAGCCGGTCAGCGCGCAAACCAGGAGCAAATCGATAGTTTCGTCCTGCCCTACCACGACCTGGTGCAGGCTCTGACGGATCGCCCGAACCCGCTCAATGAAGGATTCCACCCGCTCGCGAGCCAGTTCGGTTTCGACGACGCGTTCGTTCATGGGGGTTTTCCTGAAAGGGACGGTGTACTCGTCTCTATATGAGACGTCCGGGAGCCACAAAAAGTTGCGGCATTTCCGGTATTCTCGATGCGAATCACGAGCGAATCAAGGAGGGGGAGACAGGAGCCGGAAGATAGGAGGCGGGAGGCGGGAAGTCACGAATACGTCACCCGCGATTGCCTCCTACTTCTTCACCTTGGGGGCGGGCGTCTCGCCCACCTCAGGTGTACGTCACCGCGATTGTCTCCTAGTTCTTCAGGAAACCGATCGTTGACTGCAGGATGCGGTCACGAAAGGTCTGCGCAGGCTCGGTCGCAGTCTGCTGCTCGAGGTCGTCGAGGTTGGCCCGGCAGAAGCGGCAACCGAGACGCTCGACGTGAAACCGTACGTAATCCGTCCAGGCCGGTTCCAGCGTGCCAAGCATCCAGGCCCCCAGCGTGCTCCGCTTGGGGCAACTCAACCGCCGCTCCTGCCAGATTTCGGCAATCATGGAGTCCGCGGCCTCCGGGACGGGTCCATCGGCACCCGTGAACAGGTCCGCCGCGTCTGACTGCCGCGGCAGGCGTCGCAGAATCTGCTCGCGGATTTGGTTGAGGCAACGGTGCTTGATGACGGCCACGTGATTCACGGTCACGCCCGCGGTCTGGCTGATGTCCTTGTTGCGAAGCTGACAATAAAAGAGCATCTCGACAATCTGCAGATCGCGGAAGTTCAATTCGCGTTTGTAACCTTCGATCAGATCAGTCAGTGCCGCGGCCAACGCCGACCGCTTGAGGTCATGGTCCTCGTCACGGCGAGCGTACCAACTGGCCGTCGGATCCGGGGCGGCCAGAGGAAGATTTCCCGGATCGCTCTCCCCGTCGGGCGACAGGCCGTCCTGGAGCAAGCAGACGTTCACCCGCCGGCCGCGATACAAGTCGATGATTTTGCGGCGAAGAATCGAGAACAAGTAGGTCTCGAGACTGGCTTGGCTGCGGAAATTGTCGAGGCTCCGCAAGAAGCTCACGAAGGTGTCCTGCACAAGATCCTCGGCTTCGGCGCCGTCGCGAACCTTGCTGCGGGCAAAAGCGAGCAGCCGCCCCTGGTAGCGGTCAACCAGTTGCGACCACGCATCCTGCTTGCCGGAGCGGATTTGCTCCAACAGATATTGCTCGGCCTCGGTGAGCATGGCGAAGAAAGCTATCAGCTGTCAGCTCACAGCCATCAGCTATGTACTGTGAGCTATGAGCCAGAAAGACAAAGCAAGGATCAACGTCGTTTTTTCTTGCTGCCGGACCAGTAAAGCAACCAGACGACGATGGCAGCGGCGATCAAATTGATGCCGACCGTGAACGGCGCGGCTGAACGGGTTGTGCCGAAAGTGCTGGCCGTCATCCACCGGTAGAACGCACCGAAGTCCAAGCCGGAGATTCCGAGGCCGGTGGATCCCAGAGTGACCCAGAACGCCAAGCCGGCCACGAATCGATACGCGAACGAGCTGCTCGAAATCTGCACCGACTGCAGGGCCTGCGCCACCAGCGTCAACTCTGGACCGTTGGACCGGTTTTTCAGGAGGGCGTAGCCCGCGTATGCTACCAGCGCGAACAAGCCGACGAAAACCAGCCCGCCGAGCGATGCCCCGCCCGCGCGCACGATCAACACGGCATGGTACAACGCTCCGAAGCCGCCCGTGAGCAGCTGATACGCGCCGAGAATCTGTCGCATCAACGGACCTGGTTTCGCCATTCTCCCTTCGATTCCACCTTCCCGGGCTCAGCGATATATGTACCCGTACTCCACCGGAACGTCTGTGTCCACAATCACATTGTCAATGGACGCCGGGCCGGACACGATCACGTTCGCAGGCATGGCCCGGATCCGCAGCAGGACCACCACGCCCAGGATCAGGAGCAGACCTCCTGCCAGCAGGAGCCGTCCGCGATAATACCCTTTCGTGATAGCGTTGAGAACCAGGCCCACCACGCACACCAGCAGACACATTCCGGCAGCCGAGGCGACCAGGCCGATCCAGCTCTCGGTTTGGAGGCGAGCCACCTGCCTTCGCTGCTGTGCCTGCGTCAGCCAAGCCTGCACCGCCCGCGTAACCACATTCGGTGACTGCACCAGGACGGCCTCGCGGACAACCCGTCCGCCTGATTTGACGGTGAGCGTCTGCACGAAACGGTCGCGCACGTCGCCGCCTTCGGCGATTTGCTTTTCAATGGTAGCCAGCAGCCGTTGAGCACCAGCCCCTCCCTGCGGTCCGAGCTGCGCCTGGGTTCCCGGCAGGAGCCTCGCTTCCACTTCCGGCAGGATCTGAATCGCCGCCGCCCGGATGGCCTGTCGCGAAGCCTGGGCCCGGTCGGTAACGTTGCCGGACCAGCCCACCACCCACTTGTACTGCGGCCGAGCGGTAATGAACTCCGACATGTTCTCCAGCCAGGGCTTGTCGGCGAAGGCCGTGCTGCAAACGATGGTGCGGTGCGTGCTGCCGTCCTTGAAGCTCAATCGCATCTGCAGCATGCCGCCTTTTTCCTCGCGGTTGGTGTCCCATGCCGCACGTTGCTTGGTCAACGGCGTCGGCGCCTCCAGCCACAACGAAGCGGCAAATTCGTCTTCGGACTCGATAGGCGTCGTGGGCCGTTCGGCCTGGAGCATGACCATCCAGTCCGGCACCTTGCGCTGCAGGCGACTCAGAATCCGCGAGACGACCTGGCTTCCGAGTTCCGGCGGCGACCAGAGCTGCACTCGGCGGATGCCGACGTCCGGGTAGTGGGCATCCTTCATCTTGAGGACTTCGACCGCCAGCGCATCGGCCGCCGCTGCCGCCGAGGGGTGCAGGTCGGCGGAGATCTCCAGATCGGCCGCCGACTTCCACAGCTCGGGCAAAGGCTCGGGTGGAACAGCGTAAGCGTTGCCTGGTTGCCCATAGACGTAGTAGACCTCGGCTGTCTCCGCCAATCGCTCGAAGGACGTATCATTCGGCCCGATCCCGCGGGTGAGTACATCCGTCACGTGCGTGCTCCGCGTTCGGACGGCAACACTCACCAGAGAAAAGGTGACCGCCGCTGCGATCACCGCCAGCACGCCGAGACCTACGGCCAGACGCACCTTGCGGCCGCCCTTGATCAACAGCACCGCGCCGACGATCAGAAGCGCGAGAAGCGGCAGGAGCGGAGGGAATGCAATCGTGGTCGTGGTCATGCGGCAACTCCTTCACGAACACTGCCGTCCACGGCAATGGTCTTGCGATGCTCGGGCCAGAGCACGAGAACACCGGAAATCAGCAGGAGGATGAGTGCGGCGAATCCGGCCGACGCGTCCACCCGATTCAAGGCCGTTTCGATCTGCTCGACGCTGCGCTTCTGCATCACCAGTTCGAGCCACGGGATGTCTTCGAGCATGATCCGGCACATCGAAGCCGTACAGAACAGGCCGATGATGCCCAGAACGCAGCGAGCGACATGGGCGGCGCCGGCGTCCCGCCGGGCCACGACCATCAGGAACGCCGCCATGACGAGCATGATGGCGCCGACCGCCAAGCCGATCCGGGTGAACAACAACGGCCAGGCCGGATAGTCCAGGCCGCGGCTGAGTTCATCGGCGAAACCCGGAAAGCCGATGGCCACGAACGCCGGCACCTGCAACACCGCCGCCCCGCCGATCAGTACGCCCACGATGAGCACGGCGTAGGCCAAGGTCGACAACACGAGGTTGGTCCGACGCGGTTCGCGAACGAACCGCGCGCCTCCGCCCCGCGTGGAACCGGGCTCGGCGCTGTGGACTGGCTGCATCACCTGGTCCACGGGCCCGGGACCTGGGATTTCTTCCACTCGGGCTTCCTCCTGACGAACCGGACCATCCTCCAAGCGAGCACCTCCGGCGACAGCTCGCTCTGGAGCCCGGCCCTGTGCCTGGGCAACGCCGGCGACCGCCGGCTCGCTCCACCAGTTGTGGATCAATCGGCGACCTTGCCGGTCGGTGAACTCGCCGTTGAGCAGCATGATCAGATCATAGATCTGACCGACCAGGAACAACCCGCCCGTGAAAAAGTACAGCAGGCCGGTGCCGATCTTGCCCACGTAGAACCGCTGCACGCCGAAGATGCCCATGAACCCCAAGCAGGTCAGGAGAATCCCAGTGGACCGATCCAGTTCCGAGCCTGGCCCGCGGTCCGCCCCCGCATGCGTTTTCGGTCCGGGCCGCGAGGACGACAGGCCGAACACGTCCTTGGGCACGAACAGCAGACCGAGGAAGACAGCCGCGGGGAACGCGGTGAAAAAGGCCAGTACGAACGCCTCGTCTGAGCCGGTGCGAGCTTCGGAGAGGCCGATCCCCGAGAGGATCGACACGCCCAGGCTCACGGTCAGCAGGAGCGGCCTGACCAGGCTGCCCCACCAGCCGTAGAACGTGCGCGAGCGAAGCTGTATCAGTGAGGACAATGCCGCCACGCCACAACTCACGGCTCCGCCCACGAACATGACGAATTCGAAACTGCGGGCGAACCCGGCGGCAATGGCACAGAACAGCCCGATTCCCATCGTGACGATAAACAGGCACATCCAGACGGCCCGGATGCCGATCGGAGGCTGTCCTGCCGGCTCAAACCCGTGTGGGCCGCGTGCAACCGTTTGCCCGCGATGCTGCTCGGCCGGGCTGGGTTCCCAGGAATGCGCCGCCGGCGCGGCCGTTCCCGGCAACGGCGGCGGTCCCGAGTGTACGCGGCCGGGCCAGCTTCGTCGATGCCGTCCGTGGCCCTCGGCTGTCGTCGCACTTGCCGCCGACCGCACGTAAGGCGAGGCGATCTGTGCCACCAGTGCTACGCCGGCCATCATGCCCATGGCCACCGTGGGCAGCCCTTGGAAAACGATGGAGAACGCAAAGGCGACGCTGCCCGCGAACAGCACCTGGCTCAGCAGGACGCGCTCTCGCCGATTGGGTGCCATTATTCTGTCCCACCGGACCAGCAAGAAAGCCACGCCAACCGCGGCGTACGTGCCGACAACTCGAGATCCGGGCGCGAAGCCCAGGAACAAGGCGGACGACACGAGCAGGTACAAGCCAAGACAACCGGGCACGGCCAGGATCAGCCGCCGGGCGACGCCAGATATCTCCGGCTGCCGGGCGATGACCTGCCAATAAGCGATGGTCATGCCGGCGGCTCCGCCCAACGCCGCCAGGGTAACAGCGAGGAAGACAGCATCCGCATCACGCAGGTTCAGAAACGCCGTCCCCAGACCGATGACGGCGGCGGTGGCGACCGCCAGCAACCAGCGCTGCCGCCGGGTCATGGGGTCGCCGGGGTGCTCGCGAATCAGATGCCAAGGCTGAGGTTGATCGTCGGCCGCGCCCTGCTTGCCGTGCATCCCTTCTGCGGCCCGCCGGCGTTCGCTGACTACTCGCCCCGTGGCCCCCTGGACAAAACCGGTGGCCTCTTCGATCTTGCGACCGAAGTTCAGCCAGATATCGCTATTGTCATCAACCGGCCGTTCGCTATGCGGCCGATCGACACGCAAGTCGTTGGCCAGATCCGCCGATGAGCCGGGTCCGGTGGTAACTACCTTGCGGGCGACTCGCTCGGCCACCACACTCAGCGACTCGGGTCGAAACACCGAGACACTCTGTGCGACATGTTCGGCCCCGAAGACCGCCTCCACCATCTCCTGGACCGACTGGTAACGATCGTTCGGGTCCTTGGCCATGGCCTTCTTGATGACCGTGGCAAAGGGCTCCTCGATGCCGCTGACGTCGGGTGTCTCCATCAGGTGCTTCATCAGGATCTCGCCGTGCGAGGTCCCGAAGAAGGGCACGTGCCCGGTCAGCATCTCGAACACCAGCACGCCCAGGGCGTAGATGTCGATGCTCTTGTCGTAGCGGCCCTGGCCGATCTCGGGTGCCATATAATGGACCGTGCCGACGGTGATGGTCTGGCCGCTGTGCCGGCTGGGAGCGATGGCCTTGCTCAGGCCGTAGTCGCCGATCTTGACGTAGCCGTCCTCGTAAAAGATGTTGCCCGGCTTGAGGTCGCGGTGGACGATGCCGCGGTCGTGCAGGTAGGTCAGGCCCTTGCCGATCTCGCGGAGAAAGAACGCGGTCTTCTGCACGCCCAGGCCGCTGGGCGAATCGTTCAGCAGGTCGCGCAGGCTGGGCCCGGCCACGTACTCCATGATCACGAAGCTCTGACCCTGCTCGTTCTGGCGGATGTCGAAGATGCTGACCAGGTGGGGGCTCTTGAGGTTCATGCACTGGCTGACGCCGCGCAGCTCGATCTGCTCGTAACCGAGCACGGATTTGAGAGCCACCTCGCGGCCGCTGTCGCTGAGGGCGTAGTAGACCTCGCCGAACGCCCCCCGGCCCACGCCCCGTTGGATGGTGAACCCCTCCAGCGGCCGGTCGCCGGTCTTGTAATGATACCCCTGGTTGAGTGTTGCCATGCCCATTGCCTTCATCCCGTTGACCGCGCCTGTGATACACGCATCCAGCGTGCCCGAGACAGACAAGTTGCCTGCATCACAATCACCATCCGCAGGCAAGATGCCTGCACCGCATGGCCCCCCGTCACGTTGGCCGGATCACCATGGACACCGGCCCGATCCGCACCTGTGCATCCAGCGGCAGTCCGGCCTGCCGATCCACCGGCCGGCCATCAACCGTGACCTCCTGGTCGGTGTTGCAGAACAGCCGACCGTCCCGCAAGTGGAGGACGAGCGGTCCGGACAAGTCATCCGCACGAACGTGGGCGGCACTGCCCGGGCCGATGACCATCGAACGATCGAGCAGGATCACCCGCGTGGCGTCCGTGCCGGGCATGCGTCCCCCGGCGATGCTCAAGAGCGCCGACGTGCTGGCCGCGTTGGGCAGCGCGAAGCGTACGTGGCACTTGGCTGAGACGGCGATCCGATCGCCGTTGTCCAGCAGCTTGCGCTGCACGGGCTGATTGTTCACCGCTACCGGCCGGGCACAACTGAGGAAGTAGTCCTCGTCCGCCCGCTCGATGACGATCGGCCCCGCCGAGCCATCCACCAGCAGCGGAACGTCCGCCGGTCGCGAGCCGGCCGCCCCCCCCAGCGTCACGCTGCGATCCCGCAGCACCAGAAAGCTGCCGATCCCATCCACGTGCAGCATGAACTTGCGCGGCAAGTCCGAACTGCAGAATGCCGCATCCACGTTCCCACGAGCCAGGGGCCTTGGCTCGCCCGGTTGCATAACCTCCGTCGGCGCTGCTGCGGGGTTCGAGTGCGGCGGCGACACCGGCGATGCGTTCGAGCTTGCCGCCAGCATCATGCCCAGCGGCCCGCTCCGCAGCCGCTCCAGCGATTCGGCGGCCCGCTCGGCTTCGGAGATCGCCTGTTCGAGCCAGGCCGCCTGGGGCACAATGACCCGGGCCTGATGCAGCAGTTCGACGGCTCGACGGCACTGCCCCGCCTCGATCGCGACCGCGCTGCGCCCGATCAAGTCCAACGCTCCGCCCAACTCGATCAACTCGACCGACTTGCCGGCAATGGGGGCGGCCACTCGCAAGAGCAAGCGTCCCTGATCGAGTCTTCCCTGGATGAGCGCCGTTCGCACGCGTTGAGCCAGTGTGCCGGCCACTTGCGAGCACAGTTCCAACTGCCGGGCGTTGCCCGCATGGAGCCGGCCGGCCCGGACGATGGACTCGACCGCCCCCGCCCAGTCTTCATGCTTGAAGGCCTCCTCAGCGCGGACCAACGCTCGCTCGAGTTCGCCGCGATGGTCCTGGAGTTCGGCTCGCAGCGCCTCGGCGCGAGCCGTGTCCTCCAACGAAGCGAGCCAGCGCTCGCCCATCGACAACTGTCCGTTGTGCAAGTGATCGCGGATCACTCCGATGAGGTTGGCCTTGCGGCGATCCCGATCTTGCCGCTCGGCCACTGCTTCAGCCAGCGCCGTCCGCAGTTCCGCCACTTCGGGCAGGTTCCCGCCCAGTTGCATCGCCTTGTCGCAGTCGGCCGAGGCCTGCGAGAGCCGGCCCGCCACCAGATGCCCGCGCCCTCGTTCCGCCAGTGCCCGCACAAGCCGCCCGATCAGTTCCTGGCCGCGCCGGTGAGCCCGCACGGCCTCCACCCGCACCAGATCGAACGCCTCGTCGAGCCGCCCGTCCTGCAAGGCCGTTTCAGCTTGTCGCATTCGCAAGATCAACACGGATCGACCCTCTGTCCTGCGGGCTGCAGGACACCAGTATACCCGTCGACCTGCACTCGTCGCTTACAATCCGCCGCCACTTTTATACTCACGCGCTGGCAGGACTGCGTCGGCTCGCTGACGCGGGAAAGCGAGCGGCCGCAAGCCGCCGCAGCCCTACCATCTCGCAGTCGGCGGTGTCACCCCCGGTAACTGCGAGACGCGTCACGCCGTCAGCGCCTGGGTGCCAGGACAAGCGACTCGGCCGGTTGTGTGGTCGGCGAATCCTCGATCACCGGTGCCGGGGCGGTGTCGTCCGGCCGATTGCCCGAGAAGTATTCGTCCACCTGCTCGATCAGGTCGGGCTCGCTGATAGTGTCGATAGCCATGGGCTGGATGAATTTCGCCTCGTGCGCGAGCACGCGCTCGGCCACGTCGAGCCGCTTTTTCACCTCGCCGATCAGCCGTTCGGTCTGGGCCAGCTTGCTGTTGTCGATGTTCAGCTTCGAACCGACCGAGGCGGCCTTGATCAGTCGATACTGACCTTCGAGCGACTGAATCTGATCCTCGAGGCGCATCTTCTGCGACCGCGTGCGATCGAGCATGGCCATCGCCGCCTGCAGTGCCTTCTGCCGGCTCTCCAGCAGACGCTCTTTGCCTGCCTTCACCAGCTCGGCTTCCTTATAGCGGTCGAACTGTCGGGCGAGCTCTTCCTTGACCTGCTCGCGAGTGTAGGTCAGCCCTCCCACCTTGTAGGTGGCCTGTTGAACCTTCAGCATGTCCCGCAATCGCTCGATCCGCGTCCGCTCGGCCACCAACGCGGTGTTGGCCTGCTCCAGATCCGCCTTGATCTCGGCCACCTCCACCTCTTCCTGGGCGATCATCCGGACATTCGCGTGCATCTCCGGAATGATCTGGTCCAGCATGTCGCGGGCTCGCTTCAATTCGAACTCGATGGGCACCGAGTCCTTGACCGCCACCTGCACGCTGTGGGCGGAACTCCGCAGGTAGCTCACCGCGTCCGTCCCGAACAACAGCCCTCCGACCAGGGCCAGCCCCCCTACCACCATCGCCCCATACTTGATCGTCTTGAGAATCATCGCAACTCTCCTTGCTTCAACAACTTGCGATCCAAGACCGTTTGTCGGCCACCCGGTGGCCACACAGGGGTGGTCGCAGGTGAGCAAGGAATGTTGCGCTGCAGCGTAGAATCCGCATGCTTGAAAATATGGGCGAGTCGCTATGCTCGCCGGACCGGCGGTCCCGGCCGATTGCCGCGGTCCTGCCAACGACGGGCGCCGGCGTCGAGACCGGTCAACCATGTGGTATAATGAATGTATATACATCCATGAGGAGCACGTCGCATGACGAGTATCGTCCGAAAATGGGGTAACAGCTTGGGCGTGCGGATACCCCGGTCCGTAGCCGAGGCAGTTAGCCTCGAGTCCGGCACCCAGGTCGAAATCAAGACCGAAGCCGGTCGGATCATTATCACGCCGGCCGCTCCCAGATACACGCTGGAGGATCTGCTGAAGCGCGTTTCGAAGAAGAACCTCCACGAGGAAATCGATTTCGGGACGCCGCAAGGAAAAGAAGCATGGTGAGCGGCAAGGACTATGTGCCTGAACGGGGCGATCTGGTATTCCTGAACTTTTCGCCACAGTCAGGCCATGAACAGGCCGGCCGCCGCCCCGCCCTCGTTCTCTCTCCTCGGGCTTACAATCGCAAGACCGGCCTGTGCCTGGTCTGTCCTGTCACCCGGCAGATGAAAGGCTATCCTTTCGAAGTCCTCCTGCCCCCGCATGGCGACATCACCGGGGCAATCCTGTCGGATCAAATCCGGAGCATCGATTGGCGGGCGAGGCACGTCCAGTTCGTCGCGCAAGCACCTGCTGAGGCCGTGTCAGAGGCGCTGGCCAAAATTGCTACGCTCCTGTCGGCGTCCTGAAAGCACTGCGGCATATCCGCTCAGAGTCCGAACGCCTGGCGGATGAAGGGCCAGGCGCCGTCGCTGTAGTAGCGATGGCCGCCGTCGCCCACGTAGAGCGTGCATTGCTCCTCGGCGCCAGCGGCACGATAGATGCGCCGAAGCTGCTCGTAGGACCGGTGCACGGCATCGATGGGGAAGATGGGATCTTCCCGGCCGGCGATGGCGCGGAACGGTCGCGGCGCGATCAGGCCGGCGACGTCCCACATCTCGCCCAAGCGCAGCAGGCCCGGCACGTAGTTGCACTCACAATGGTAGATTGACCCGATGGAGTCGCGGAACGTGCAAAAGTAACAACTCGGCACGGCCACCGTGATGCGCTCTTCGCACGCCGGCGCGAACACGCTCGTCGTGCCGCCCCCGCTGTTGCCCGTGATCGCGATCCGCTTGGGATCTATCTCGTACCGCCTCCCGATCCAATCGAGGATGCGCGAGATGTCCCATACGCGACATCCGACAGGCGTACGTCCGAAGAGCATTTGGTGCATGAGTTCCGTGCGGCAGGAGTGAATCTTTTTGAGATGGCGATCGTCGCTCCGCTTGGTCTCGCCGAAGCCGCGGGCGGTGGGGAGCACGGCCAGGTATCCCTGACGCACGGCCTGCACGGCAATGTCACGTTGCCCCTCGGCGATGGATTTGCGAGCAGCCTCGTCATTGGCCACGCCGATGTATATTTCCGGCTCATTATGTCCGTGCGGCGTGAGGACCAGTGGATACGGGCGAGCCGCCGGTTGATCCGGGATGAGCACCCACAGGGGCAGCGGCACGTCCGGTTCGGTCCACAGGTACCACTTCTCCTGTGTGTAACCCTCCTTGCGAACGGTTTCGGCCTTCTCGGCGCGGCCCTCGAAGGGAATTTCCCGCTCCATGAACGTCACGCCCAGCAACTCGCGCAGGCGCGGCCGAAACGCTTCCTGCCACTTCTTCACGTCCTGCGGCGTGCTGCCGTTAAAGGCGAATTCGCGTGGCGTGCGGTCGAACAAGCCGAGCGTGTGAGCCGGACCGTCATACGCCGGGCCGCTCGATGAAGGCGCGGTGCTCGTCGCTGCGACTGCGTGCAGCTTCGAAGCCAGCGACAGCCCGGCAAGCGAAGCGCCGAGCACGGTGCGTCGAGTCAGTGGCCGCTCAGTCATGAAGTCCTCCCGCCCACCGGGCAATGTGTTTGTGAGTAGTCTTCGATAGCGGGGACTTTAGCCCTGAGACCACGCACAGTGCAAGACCTGTGAGCGATGAGATGCAGGCTGATAGCTCACAGCTGATACCTGACAGCTGATAGCTCTGTCACATATCACGATCCGGCGGGTTGTGAGAGATTGGCCTCCACGGCCGCGAGCAAGCGGTCCATATCCACCGGTTTGACGAGATGCGAGGTGAAGCCCGCCTGGCGAGTCTGCTGCAGATCCTGCTCCTGGCCGTATCCACTCAGGGCAATGGCCGGCATCATATGCCCCGCGCTGCGGACCCGGCGAATCAGATCCAGGCCGCTGCCGTCGGGCAGGCCCAGGTCGCTGAGCAAGAGGTCGAAACGTTGCTCGTCGATCAACCGAGCGGCCGTGGCCACGTCGCCGGCCGTGGCCACCTGGTGACCTTCCGACTCGAGGATGCGCTGGATCATCTCGGCCGTGTCGCCGTGGTCTTCCACCACCAGGATACGGCGTGAAGGCGAGGATGTCGCAGCAGCCACGGGCGGGCTCCAGGCCGGCCGCAAGCGGGCCCCCTCGCGCACCAGCGCAGGCAGTTCGACGCGGAATGTGGCGCCGCAGCCCGGACCGGGGCTGCTGGCTTCAATCGTGCCGCCGTGCAATTCCACGAGCGACTTGCTGATGGCCAGGCCCAAGCCGAGTCCGCCGAACTTTCGCTGGGCCGTCATTTCGGCCTGCGCGAACGCGTCGAAGATGTGCTCCATGTCGGCCGGATCGATGCCCACGCCGCTGTCCGTGACCTCCACGACCACGCGTCCCTCGCTCATTCCGCATCGCACGCCCACGCACCCGCCGTGCGGCGTGAACTTGATGGCGTTCTTGAGCAGGTTCCAGAAAACCTGTTGAAGCCGCCCGGCGTCACCATCGACGAGGTACGGCCCGCTGCCCGGGTCGAGGCTGAAGTGCAGGCCGCGAGCATGAAGGTCGGCCTGGCAAACCTCCACCGCGCGGTGGACGACGGTCACCACGTCCAGCGGATGGCGGTCCAGTTCCACCTTGCCTCGCACGATACGGGTCAGATCGAGCAAGTCGTCGATGAGCCGGGCCTCCAGCTCGACGTTGCGGCGAATCATCTCGAGGTCGTCCCGCATCCGCCCATCGAGGTGGCGATCGCGCTGAAGCATCGAGGTGGCGGCCAGCACCGGCGTGAGCGGCGTGCGCAACTCGTGCGACAGCACGGCCAGGAACCGGTCCTTGGCCCGGCTGGCCTCTTCGGCGATGGTTCGGGCCTGCTCGGCCTGCTCTTTGGCCGCCGCCAGCATCTCCTGTGACTCTTTCTGCTCCGTGGTGTCCATCGACACACCGAGCGATCGGACGGGAACACGTACTCCATCGCGGTCTTCGAAGAACGTGCGGCCGCGAGCCGACAGCCAGCGATACTGGCCGTCGGGTCTGCGGAAACGAAATTCCGCGGCGTACTGGCCCGGCCCGGCGGGATCGAGCGACTGCTGGAACAGTTCGCGCACGCGATCACGGTCCTCCGGATGGACCGATCCCATGAACTCTTCCTCGCCGGCTTCGGATCGAGCATGTCGTCCCCAGGAAGGTTCGGGATTGGTCCAACTCCATCGGCGGGTGCGAGCGTCGTACTCCCAGGCGAACAGGCGCGCGCTCTCGATGGCCAATCGCAGTCGTTCCTCGCTCGCCCGCAGTGCCTCTTCGGCACGCTTACGGGCCGTCACGTCAAAACCGGCCCCGATCACCGCCGGCTTGCCGTGATACTGAATCAGCCCGGTGGTCATCTCGATCCACCGCGGCTCGCCCGCCTTGGTCACAAGGACGAACTCGTAGATGTTCGGCACGGGCACTCCCTTTTGCCGCTGAGTCGCCCGCTCCCCCAGCATCTGACGGAAGGCTGGATGCACCAGCTCGAGGAACGGCATGGACGTGATCTCTTCCAGGCTGTACCCCGTCGCCTCCGCCAGGTAGCGATTGGCATAAACGAAGCGGTCGCCCTGGACGATGCCGAACGCGGCCTGGGCGTTCTCGGCCAAGGTGCGGAACTTTTCTTCGCTTTCGCGGAGATCGCGTTCCACCCGCTTGCGTTCGGTGATGTCGTTGAACCAGCCGGCCAGCAGTTCCTCGCCTTCATACTCGATCACCGTGACCGAAATCTCGACGGGAATCTCGTGTCCGTCGGCATGCCGATGGATGGTCTCGAAATTGATCGATCGGCGCTGCCGGATCTCCTCCAGGAACTGCTCGCATCGCTCGATGGGGAACAGCGGGTCCCATTCGGGAATGCTCATCCCGAGCAGTTCCTCTCGAGCGCGGCCGAAGTGCCGGCACGTGGCGTCATTCACGTACGTGAAGCGGAAACCGGCCGCCGGGCTGAGCGCGTACAGTGGATCCATGCTGTGCTCGACGAAGTGCCGGAAAAACCTCAATTCCCGCTCCGCCCGCTTCTCGCGAGACAGGTCCAACACGAAACCGGCCAGCATGCCGTTATGCGGAACCAGGCCGACGAGTACCGGGATCCGCGTGCCGTCCTGCCGAGTGTATTCCTTCTCGTAACGGACTGTCTGCCGCGTTCCCAGTGCGTCAATGGCCGCGCGAGCGTCCTTCAACCATTCCGCCGGCGTCAGCTGGTCCCAGCGCATCCGGCCCGCAGCCACGTCCTCTCGCTGGCAGCCCAGAATTCGCAGGTATTCGTCGTTGGCCCAGACGATCTCGCCGTCTACGGTGCCGAAGACGATCCCGATCGGAGCGGCATTGATGAGTTTGCGGAACCGTTCCGTTTCAGCCTGTCGGGCTTCGTCGGCGCGCTGCCGCGCCAGCAACTCGACGTTCTCCTGCCGGCTGGCCTGAGCTCGGCCCACCGCCCGATGAAGGCCCTCGCTGAGCGTGCTGATGAGAACTCCGACGATGAGCAGGACACCCCACTCGGACAGGTCAACCGCTCGCACCACGGACAGATCGTGAACCGGGCCCGTGAGCCAAAAGAGCGTGGCCACTGCGCTCAAGCCGGTGGCGCACAACCCTGGCCCGAGGCCGCCGATGTACGCGCTGAGCAGGATGGGAATTACGAACGTCAGCAGCAACGGCCGGTCGCGAAAAGAAACACCCACCGACAAGCGCAGGACGATGGTCATGGCCACCAAAAGGAAGGCGGCCACGTACAGGTGGGCGGACAACAGGAACGAAATGCGCCGAGAGATGGTCACGACTGTCATTCTAGTCGGATCATCTGCCGACGCGGTCCCAAGAATTCGCAGACGGCCGGCGGCGTTTTTCAGCGGTGAACCGGCATCCCTGGTTCCGAGGAGCCGCGCCGTGACAGGTTGCCGTCGGAGATCAGACGGGTACGCCGAGGGTGATCCAGCCGCCGTGATGATCTCCCGAGAGCGCTATCGGCAAAGAAACTAAGTCCACCCTTCCTCCCGCGATCCCGGCGAACCAGAGGAACGGCTCAGCGGTTGGCGTTCATCTGCTGACGGGCCAGAATCTCGATGGTGCGCAGCCGATCCTTGTACGTGTTGTACTGGTTGATCTTGGCCACCGGCAGCGCGGCGTCGGTGTTGTCTTCCCACCGCCGGCAGAGGTACAGGCAGTCGTAGATGCGACCGATCTCGTACCGCCGCGAGAAGCGGATAGCCACGCTGTAATCTTCGCCATAGCTGACATTGGGGAACGGGTTCTGCCGAAGCAACTCGGTCATGAAGGCTCGAGGGGCGCCGAGGCCGTTGATTCGAAGGGCGTTGTTCCGTCCGTTTTCGCGAGTCCACTCCCGATGATCGATCAGCCCGGGCGGCAAGTCGTTCAGGTTGAAATCGACAACCTTGTACGAGCCGATGACGGCTGCGTACGGCCCGCGCTTGAACTCGGCCACGATCCGCTCGAGGGTATCCGGCCCCGCGTACAAATCGTCGGAATCGAGTTGCACGGCGTATTTGCCGCACTGACGCGAGAAAACCGCCTCGTTCCAGCAGCCGCCGATACCGAGGTCCAGCCGTTCGGGAATGATGTGCACCAGACGTGGATCGCGCGCGGCGATTTCCCTGAGGATTGCCGTCGTCCGATCCGTCGAATGATTGTCCACGACCAGAAGATTGAACGGGAACGAGGTCTTCTGCGACAAGACGCTGTTAACCGCATCGGCGATGGTCTTCTCGCGATTCCGCACGGGAATGACGACGCTCGCTTCCACCTCGAACCGCATCTTGGGCAGCGGGATGGGCTCGAAGACCGGTTCCAGATACGCGCCGATCCGCCGCAAGTGCTCGGTCGCAACCAGTTCCATTTCCTTCTGGACGGCCGCGTTCTTGGGATCGACGTACGCAAAATGCGAGTTGGTTCCCGCCGTCTCCTTGGATTCCAGGACGGTATACAGGAATTCGGGCAACCGCACGATCGGATGCTTGATCGACAGCTTCAGTCGCACGTCGTAGCGGCCGGCCCACTGCACGTCGGCCGCGGGACCATACGCATCGAAAGCCTGTCGGGCCGCCGCCGTAGAGATGAGCCGCAGCGGTCCGAACGCGAAGTCGTCGCGAATGCTGCCCAGTTGCCAATCGGCGAGCGGCTTTTCGGTCGTCGTGCCGTCGCAGCTCACCCAATGATCGGCGTACACCAGGCCGGCATTCGTCTGAGTCGCCACGTCGAGCAACCGCTCGAGAGCAAACTGCCCCAGCCGTACGTCCGTGTCCGTGTCGACGAACAGCACGTAATCGGTCCGAACGCGCTCGAACACCTGCCGTAACGCAGCCCCGGAAGTCGGGCGATCGGTCGGAATGATCTCGATGGAGTTTTGCCCCGAAACCGCTGAGCCGGCAGCCAGGGCGAGCACCTTCGCGACCAGCGGCGAATCGGTGAACGGAGCGGCCAGCCGCGCCGGTTCTTTACGACCGCAAGACAGGACAACCGTCAGTCTGCTCATGACCCTCTCACCTTGGTAAACACCTGCCGCCGCTCCGGCGACAATCGCGCCATGCTTAAGATGGGCTGGGCCGGACCTGCAACGTCAGCCACGGCCGCGTGTTCGAGTGCTTGAATAGGTTCTCGAACTGAATCCCGATCCGCACCGAACCCGGAGCACGACGCGGGAGATACAACGACACCCGGTTCGACTGCTCGTCGAACATGTACGGCCACTTGGTGTCGTCCACCCGGACGATGATGCTGTCCTTGAGGATCAGCCGTCGCTCCCAACCCCAGCTCTTGCGCGAGCGCAGTCCGTCGTCCAGTTCGATCACCACTTGATCCTGCCCCGACGTACTGACGACGCCGTCCGCCGGTTCGATCAGTCGGACCCGAGGCACACCGCCGAACGCATAGCGAGCCAATCCGGTGAACAGCGCCCGCGCCTCCCGCCGGAGGTAGTTGGGATCGCGAAGCCGCGTCTCCTGCTCCGGGTTGCTGTGAAACGACAGCTCACACAGGATCGCCGGCACCCGGGCCAGCCGCAGAAGCCGAAACCCGCTCCGCGGGTACACGAGCTGGTCGCTCAGGACCGGAACGCCCAACTGGTCGGGCAGCCGAAGCTCATCCAGCAATGCGGTCGCCACATACCGGGCCACGTCCAGACTCGCCGGACTATGGTCCACGTCGGCGTGGTACCAGACCGACGAATAGTTCGCCTGCGGCGGACCCGCATTGTGGTGAATGGACACCAGCAAGTCGCAACCGCTGCGGTTTGCAAGTTCCGCCCGCAGCCGCAGATCCTCCTCGTCCTCCGCGTGCAGACACACGTCCTGCGTGCGGGTCATGATCACGGAGGCACCGCTGACCTCGAGCAGGTCCCGCAGATGCTGGGCGACGGCCAGATTCACTTCCGCTTCGCGCAAGCCGGTTGGACCGCGCTTATAGTTCGGCCGATGCGCGTCGCCTCCATGCCCCGGATCCAGACAGATCCGCAAGCCGGCCAAATACTTCGTGTATGGAGGCAACGGCGTGTCGAAAGCCGGGGCGGTCGTCGCCACCGGCGGTGCCGCGGCCGGAGGCGGCGCATCGTCCTGGCGGCAGCCGATGGAGCCGGCCCACACCAGCGCGGCACACAAAAACACAACAGCCGATCTGGCGCGGCAGACAACGGTCACGCACAACCCTCTCCAGCGGAACGCGGCACGGCGTGAAGGTAACACGAGCACCTTCAAAGGGCAAACCACACTTGATCGCGGAGATCATCAGACCTCCCCTCGCACAACGCTCAGCGTCCTGCACGCACAATCTCGCCGCGCGCGCCGCTCACACCAGCCGCCAGCGCTGCAGCGTTCTTCGACACGTGGTGCCGGAATGCTCCGCAGATGCAGCCGACAGCGTCGCTCCGTGCAGGTCACCGGGGGCTCATGCACCCGCGGCGCCCGCACATGCTTTCCGGCCGTCAAAGCCTGCAGACTTCCCGCACGATTTCACCGGCACGGGCCTGCAAAGGGGCGTTGTAGTCCCAGACGCCGAGATGGCGATACTCGCCTCAGTACAGACGCCGGAACGACCTGCGCGTTACGCACCCGGCCCAGCCACGGGTCCGAGAATCGCGGCCGTCGAAATCCCGCCGGTTCCCCGTAGAGTCTCACTTCGCCCTTTGTTATAATTATGCAAGCAAGTGCCCATGAAGGGCAAGCCCTGAATCGGGCAAAATCGTTCCCGGCGGTTTCTGCGGGTCGATTGCCGCGCCACGGGGGCAGTGCAGTTCGCAGACGGCAGGCACATCGCCGACAACAAAGAACGGAGGGTCATGATGCCGGCACACGTCAGGGGTGGAGGGTCCGTCCGTAGCGCGTTCGTTTCAAGCCTGTTCGCCGGGTTCCTGGTGGGACTATCCGCCGTCCAAGCCGCCGAGTACCGCGCCATGTGGGTGGACGCCTGGGGTGCCGGCATGCACTCCAAGGCCGAGGTCGAGAAGCTTCTCGGCAAGCCCGGCGATCCAAACTCCAAGGGCGACCTGCGCGAAGCCAATTGCAACACGCTCATCGTCCAGGTCCGCCGCCGCGCCGATGTGGCCTACCCGTCGGGCATGGGGGAACCGTACATGAGCGGCCTATCGCCCTCCAACTTCAATGCTCTGCAAGCCATTCTCGACGCCGCCCACGACACCACCGGCGGCAAGCAACGAATCGACGTGCACTGCTGGTTGGTCACCTTCTCCACCGAAGGCGGACTCGTCTGGTCGCGGCACAGCGACCCGTCCGATCCCGAGAATTACTGGGCGACCGAGGACCCGAACGGCGCCTGGAGCAGCGAGCGATGCTTCGACCCCGGCCATCCCAAGTGCCTGGAATACCTGACCAACGTGGCGATGGACCTGGTCAACAATTTCGACATCGACGGCATTCACTGGGACTACATCCGCTTCACCGGCAACAACTACGGCTATAACCCCACCAGCATCGCCCGCTACAACACGCGCTACGGGCTGACGGGCAAGCCGTCCTCGAGCAGCGAGCAGTTCAAACAGTGGCGCCGCGACCAGGTGACCGCCCTCGTGCGGCGAGTCTACGCCAAGATCCAGGCCACCAAGCCGCACGTGATGCACTCGGGCTCGTTCGTCACGTGGAATCCCTCCCCGTCGTCGTCGACCCGTTCGGCGTTCCAGGCCACCCGCCCCTACTACGATGTCTACAGCGATTGGGACGCCTGGATGCAGGAGGGCATCATGGACATCGGCGTGCCCATGGTCTACTACAACCATGCCTCGCTGCCCAACGACTACATCCGCTGGATCAACTTCATCAAGGACCGTGCCGGCGACCGGCACATGATCATCGGCCCCGGCATCTACCTGAACAGTCTGGACAACGCTCTGACCCAGTTATTGCTCACCCGCACGCCGTCTCCCGCCGGCAACTATGCCCACGGTTTCTCGGGTTATTCATACCGCGTCCCCTACAATGGCGGCAGTTGGGCCGGCTTCAGCCCCCGCTTCAAGCAGGAGGTCACCCCCACCCCCGACACGATTCCGGTGGCGCCATGGAAAACCAACCCCACCAAGGGTCATATATCAGGCACCGTGACCTACCACGGCAGCGGGGAATGGGCCGACCACGCCACGGTGAGCATCAGCGGTCCGGTAAGCCGCACCATGTACGTGGACGGTACGGGATTCTACGCGTTCATCGATGTGCCCGTCGGGACGTACACGATCACGGCCCGAAAGGCGGGTTACCCCGACGCGATCGCCACGGTCAACGTCCAGCTCGGCCAGGTCACCGGCAACATGTACATCCGCGACCTTGAGCTGGGTGCGACCAACCTGCCGCCCGCCATCTTCAACGTGAACGTCATCAATATCGATACCGATTCCGCCACCATCACCTGGACCACGGACCAGGCGGCCAGTTCGCAAGTGGAGTACGGCCCTACCACCGATTACGGCTACCTCACGCCGCTGGACAGCACTCCCGTGACGTCACACGCCGTCACGCTCTCCGGCCTGACCGCCAACACCGTCTACAACTTCCGCCTCATCTCGGCCAACGAGAACGGCACGACGACCAGCGACAACTTCACGTTCACGACGAGCGGCCCGCCCACGATCTCGAACGTCCAGGTGACCAGCATCACCACGAACAGTGCGACTGTCACCTGGACCACCAACGCCCCGGCCACCAGCCGGGTGCGCTACGGGCTGACCCAAGCCTACGGCCACCAAACGCCGCTCAGCTCCGGCAGTGTGACCTCGCACGCGGTCACCATCACCGGACTGTCCGCCAACACGACGTACCATTGTCAGGCCGTCTCGACCAACCAGTACGGCATCGCCGAGTCGGCCGACGTCACTTTCTCGACCGCCGATCCGGCCCAGGAGATCATCATCGACAACCTCGATCCCGGCTTCAGCGGCACGGGCTGGAGCGTCGGGTCATTAGCCGATGTGATGAAGATCGGAACCAATTACCTCTACACGTCCGGCACGGGCAACACGAGCGAAGCCAGCATCACCCGCACCGCCCGCTGGACGCCGGACATTCCGGGCTGGGGCGTCTATGACGTCTACGTCTTCTACCAACTCGGAACCAACCGCACGACCGGCGCCCACTACAAGATCGTGCACGCCGACGGACAGCTCGTCAGCGTGCAGAATCAGAACAGCTCAATACCCAACCAGGGCGGCTGGTTCCTCATCGGCGAGAACCTGCGTTTCGCACCGGGCACGGACGGCTACGTCGAACTGGGCAATAACACGCCCGACACGCTTCTGGTGAGCGCCGACGCCGCCAAGTTCGTCTACAAGGGGGCCGACCCCACGCCGCCAACCGTGCCCGTGGTCACCGACTCCGGCGACTACTCCTCCAGTTGGAACTCGCTGCAAGCCAGTTGGTCTGCCACCGACGACGAGACCGGCATCTCACGGTACGAGTATCGCATCGTGCAGGCGGGCGGCCCGGTCGTGCGCGACTGGACGGATGCGGGCACGGACACCAGCGTGACCGCGACGAACCTGCCGCTTCTGGTGGGAGCCGTTTACATATGGGAGGTTCGCGCCATCAACGGGGCCGGCGTGGTCAGCGAGACCGGCGTGTCTGACGGGATACGAATATTCACGTTCGACGCCAACGACGACGGGAAAGTGAACGAGCTGGACGCGAGTCTGTTCGCCGGCTGCCTCTCGGGCGAAGGCATCGACTATCCGCAAGGCTCGACCGACTGCGGGAAGTTCGACGCCAATCGCGACGGCGACGTGGACATGGAAGACTACGGCAAGTTCCAGCTGTGCCTGAACGGATCTACCGCCGCCGACCCGAACTGCGTTACCCCGTAACGGCGTTCCTTGGGGGCGGGCGTCTCGCCCGCCTCCCCAAATAATCGTGGCAATTATAATGCACGATTGCCGCACGCGCGTTCGGCGTGCGGGCGTCCCTCTCGCCCAACTCGAGGCGAGCGGGACGCCCGCCCCCGTCCCAATCCGTGGCGGTCAGATCCCGACGCGCCGCGGGATGTGCTTGTACTCCGCGTGATACCGCTGGAGGGCATCCACGATGATGGGCTCAGCCACGGAGGCGGGCTGGAACTCCTCCACCTCTACCGCCTTCTTCTCGAGCGTCTTGTAGTCCTGGAAGAAACGCCGGAGCATCCGGAGCTTGTGGGCCGGCAGGTCCGAAGTCTCGTGGAAGTCGGAAAACTCGGGGTCGTCCACCGCCACCGCCACGATCTTGTGGTCGCGCTTGCCCGCGTCGACCATGCTCATCAGACCGATCACCCGCGAGGCCACCAGCGTGAGCGGCCGGACCTCCTCCTGGCACAGCACGAGCACGTCCAGCGGGTCGTCGTCCTCGGCCAGCGTCTGCGGGATGAACCCGTAGTTGGCCGGGTAATGCACCGCCGAGTAGAGAATGCGATCCAGTTTCAGCAGGCCGGTCTTCTTGTCCAGTTCGTACTTGACGCTCGAACCTTTGGGGATCTCGATGACCGAGATGAACTCTCTGGGAAGCTTCTCACCGGGTGAAACCTCATGCCAGGGATGAGCCAGTAACATGCGTCCTCCTCTGAAGTAAACGGTTCTCCAACGGTCCTAATGGTAGACTGCTCCCCGGGCAAAAGCGCGTCCTGGCCTGCGTTGAGGGGACTCGGGCGCCTCGCCCCCGGCGGGCCGAGACTGCCTGAGGATCGGCCCGCCGCGGCGCAGCGCCCTCCCCCTGCCCCGCGCAAGATCCCCCTTGTCAGAACGCGGTTTTATGGGCAAGATGGACGCCCAAAGGAACCAATCATTCGGATTCACGGACCAATTCAAGGAGGGACGGACCCGTGGACTACTTCCTGATCAACGGTGGCAAACGGCTTCGCGGCACGGTCGAGATCAACGGCGCCAAGAACGCCGCCCTGCCCATCATGGCGGCCTCCATTCTCTGCGAAGGCGAGGTCGTGCTCCGCGGCGTGCCCGACCTGGCCGACGTGCGAACCATGGAGGTTCTTCTCAACAACCTCGGCGTAGCCACCTCGCGCGACAGCGACGGGGCGCTGCGACTGAAGGTGCAGGACGAGATGAACTGCCATGCGGACTACGAACTGGTCCGCAAGATGCGGGCGAGCGTCTGCGTCATGGGCCCCCTGCTCGCCAAGCGTCACAAATCGCAGGTGAGCATGCCCGGCGGCTGCGCCATCGGCGACCGCCCCATCAACCTGCACATCCAGGGGCTCCAGGGTCTGGGAGCCGACGCCGATCTCGTGGGCGGCGATGTGTTCCTCAAGGCCAAGCGGCTGCGCGGCGCGGAACTGTTCCTCGGCGGGCCGTTCGGCTCGACCGTGACCGGCACGGCCAACATCATGATGGCGGCCACGCTGGCTGAGGGCACCACCGTGATCGAATCCGCCGCCTGCGAACCGGAGGTGGTGGACCTGGCCAACTTCCTGAACGCTTGCGGCGCCCGGATCAGCGGACACGGATCGCCCCGCATCACCATTGAGGGCGTCAAGGAACTCAAAGGCTGTGAGTACACGATCATCCCCGACCGCATCGAGGCCGGGACGTTCATCATCGCCGCAGCCATCACCAACGGTGAACTGCGAATCCGCAACTGCCGGCTCGAACATCTGCTGGCAGTGGTCGATCGGCTCCGGCAGGTCGGCGTCAACATCGAACGGGAGAACGGCGAGGTGGTGGTGTCGAGCTCCCGCCGGCTGGAACCCATCGAGGTGACGTCACAGCCCTACCCCGGATTCCCGACCGATCTACAGGCCCAAATGATGGCCCTGCTGAGCCTGGCGGATGGCAACAGCATCATCACCGAGAAGATCTACCCCGACCGCTTCATGCACGTGGCCGAGTTGAGCCGCCTGGGAGCCAAGCTCCGCAAGGAAGGGCCCACGGTCATCGTCGAGGGTGTCAAGCGGTTGATCGGTGCCCCGATCATGGCCTCGGACCTACGGGCGTCGGCGGCTCTGGTCCTTGCCGGCTTGGTCGCCAAGGGTGAGACCCGCATCAATCGGGTCTACCACATCGACCGGGGCTACGAGCGGATCGAGCGGCGGCTGCGGCAGTTGGGAGCGGAAATCGAACGCCTCAGCGATTCGGAAGAGTAATGACAGCCGGACGGGCCGCTAGGGACAGCCGCGGCCCGTCAAGTTTTGGGGTATCCCCTCTGGACGGACAGTACGGAAATCCGTAAAGTCTGGGTGTTGACAGGGATGGGAGGACGGCTACATTGTTACCAGCCCTCCGCCGGTTCACGGGTTCAAGGCGTGGAACCCGTTGATACAAGCCCGACTCGGCGCGTCCGGCCCCTGGCGAGAGCGCGGCAACCTGCCGAATAGGAGTGCCTCCTGGAACACCGGTTTGGTCGAGCGGTGCTGGGTGCTCATGATCCCCTACGAAGGAGCTTAGATGTGGTAACTGCAGAGAGTGGCTGCCGCTACCGGTCGAGTGTCGTCATTGCGACAGCATGGCTCGCAGGTCTGGCCGTCATGGCGAGCACAGGTTGCTCCAACCATCGCGAGACGGGCTACTCGGACCAGTGCAAGACTCAAGTCCAGTTCTACTCACCTCCGGGCGCCACCGTCATCGTCCGGGCCTGTCCGACTCGCAGCCATCAGATCGCCGTACCCAACCCGTTCGAGCACCGACTCGAGCTCGCTCCCGACGAAGATGCCATCTTCAACCTCGCCCCCGGACGTTACGAATTCAAGTACGTGTCCGCCGAGGGTCTGCCGGGCGTGAGCGTGTACGGCGAGCTCGAGGTCCAGCACGCCAACAGCAAGATCGCCCGGATGTTCCGTCGCCGGGCGTTTGTGCCCATCGCTCTGCCGTCGGCCTACTACCAGCGAATCACGCCCATGGGCGACGAGGTCTTCCCCTTCCGGGGCGAAGCCTTCCGGACCGCCATCGACGAACTGGACCTGCAGCGTCTGAAACAGGGTGACGTGGTCGAGAAGGTGTTCTTGGTGGCCGACCTGGAGTGCGCCAAGCACAAGCTGGCCGACGCCCAGGTGGAGCTGGCTGTGGCCGAACGCGAACTGCAGTACGCACAGGCTCGCTTCCGTGATGCCTATTACAACTTCCGACTCGACGTGTCTGACCCGGCCGCCAACTTCTGGGGCACGGATCGCGAGTTCATTAAGTGGGAAGCCGAGCAGCAGCGGCGTAAGCAGCGAATCGAGGACCTCGAGGCCAAGATCGCCCGCCTGACCGCCCTTCTGGCCGCCGACCGGGTCTGCGTCCGCGAAGGCATGATGGTCGTGGCAACCGAGCAAATCGTCGAGTGCCATCGGGACCCAGTGGACGCCGCCGACGAGATCGGCGAAGTGCTGCTGGTCATGCGGCTCGGCGGCCGCCACATGCACTGGGGCGACCCCCGCAAGGAACTGGTGGCATACGAACAGTAATAGGGTCAGCGACTGGGATCATCGGGTAATGCGCGGGAACGCCTGACGCGGCTGATCGCGGCGCGGCGATCAGGGAGGAAACGTGATGACGGGAAAGGGATCGCGAGCAGTACGGGCAGCGGCGGTGTCACTGGTCATCTTGATGGCCGTCGGCTGCAGCCACCACAGTCCGTTGGCCGATCATCATGCGGAGCTCCCCGACGGCGTGGTTTTACCCGAGGGCTTCGCTCCGCTCGTGGGCCATTACGGCACGGGCAACCCCGATGACGATTACATGGGCTGGCCGCGCTACATCGTCAGCGAGCGCGATAACATGATCATGTGCTACGTGCCCACGCAGGAGTTCACCATGGGCGGCGGGCTCCAGGTCGACGAAGTGCCGGCTCGCACGGTCGTGGTCAACCACTTCTACATCGATCTCCACGAGGTCACCAACAGCCAGTTCCATCAGTTTGCCCGCTCGGCCAAGCGGCATGGGGCCAAGGCCTGCAATCTCGACCAGTACAAGGAATATTGGATCCCCGGTCTGAACAACAACCATCCGGTGCGGAACGTCTCCTGGCGACAGGCGCTGGCCTACGCTCAGTGGGCGGGCAAGTGTCTGCCGACCGAGGCCCAGTGGGAAGCAGCGGCACGCGGTATCGATCGCCGCATCTATCCGTGGGGGAACGAGGACGTCAGTGAGGTCACCCGCTTCCTTTGCAACGCTCGTACCGGCCTGGAAGATTATGACGGCTACAGCTACACGGCGCCGGTGATGAACTTCGCCGCCGGTGTCAGCCCATTCGGCGTGTTCAACATGTCGGGCAACGTCTGGGAGTGGTGCGACGATTACTACGATCCCGGCCGTTACGCCTACCCGAGCGCGGAAGATCCCGCCACCGGACTGGAGCGCGGGCCCAAGCCGTTCGGCGATTCCAACTATCCCAACCCGCTCGACAAGGACATTCGCGAAGCCCGCGTGGGGCCGCTGCGTGGCGACGAACGCGTCATTCGAGGCGGCTCGTTCGCTGATCCGATCGAACGTTGCCGCGTGGACACCCGCGCTGGTGCCAGACCTGACGTCCACCAGAACAACATCGGGTTCCGCTGCGTTCTGCCGCTGCCCCCGATGGAACTGGCCGCGAGATAACCGGCGGACTTGGCTTTGTCGTGAGAACGCTTACGCCCACCGGACAGCATGTCGGTGGGCGTTTCTGTTGGCGAATGCGAGATTGCGGGAATCGCATGATGGGCAGGGCGTGTTGCTTCGCCTGTGCGGAGATCGCGAAGACAGCCTTGCGGCTGGCTGGTCTTGTGGCGCTCGGATCGTGGCTGGCCGGATGGCTCGCGCCGGCGTGGGCGAATGCCGGTCGGGCGGCAACCAGTCCGGCGAATGCCGGTTCAATTGCCACTACCGTAGCCCCGCAGAGCCGGCCGGCGAGCGCTTCGGCGGGCTGCCGGCCGGTAACCGAGCCTGGCACCGATCGGGTCGAACTGCAGATCCCCGGACAATCCGCTTTCTGTTGGGTCCACCGCCCCGTCGGCTACGCCCCGGGCCAGCGACTGCCCTTGATGATCTGTCTGCATGGCACGGACGATACTGCCGAGCAGATGGTGGAATTCTGGCGGCAACGGCGCATGCGCTGGCCCACCATCATCGTCGCTCCCCAAGGCGTCGGTCAGGGCTGGTCCTCGGAGGATGTTCCCCGGATTCTGGCGACATTCGATTACGCTCGTGATTGTCTGTGGCACGATCCCAACCGCGTGCTCCTCGCGGGGTTTTCGGCCGGCGGCGTCATGACTTTTCAAATGCTCTACAATGAGAAAGTCCCGGCGACGGCGGCGGCGGCGCTGGCCAATTACGTGCCTCCCCGACTGACGCTCGAGCAAGTCCGGGAGCGCCGGCTGATCCCCGTCTTCTACGCCGTGGGCATGAAGGACGTCAATCACGAGTTGATGCGATCGGGGTTGGACTTCCTGCGTGCGGCCGGAGCCAATGTCGAGTTGTACCGGCCCCCGATCGGACACACACTCGATCCGGACGTGGCCCAGGCGGCGATGGATTGGTTCTTCGATCAGTGCGTGAAGCAAACGGAAGCAACGATCGACGCCGCGGCGCGAGGCCAGCCGGTCGGACCGGCGGTCGAACGGCTCGAGCAGATCGTCTCGCAGGCGGCCTGGCACCCGCCGGCTACAGTCGAGCGGGCAAAGCAGGTGATCGAGCGACTGGAGCAGGAAGGCGTCCAGATGGTCCGGTCGGCGGACAGTCTTGCAGCGGCCAATCGTCCGGGCGAGGCTGTCGAGTTGTTCAAGCGAGTCGAGTCGGTGTACGGCATGAGCCGGCTCGGCATGCAAGCGCGGACCAAACGCGAACGGCTGGAATCGGATCCGGCAACCCGCGAACGCGTGGAGCAGCATCTTGCCGCCCAGCGGGCCCGCCAAGCCATGGCCGAGTACGCCCGAGCCCAACGACTGGTGGCGCAGAATCGACTGCCCGACGCCGCCGAGGTCTGCCGGCAGATCATGACTTCCTACCCGGACACACCGGCCGCTCTGCGGGCCGACCGCCTGCTGACACTCATTAATGGGAGGACCACTCCGTGAAATCGCATCCGGTCAGCATCAAGGTATTCGTTGAGCCGATGTTCGGCGAGAACTCGTTTCTCGTCTGCGCCCAGGCCGACGGCGATCAGGTGGGCTGGGTCATCGATCCCAGCTTCTCCCCGCACGTGAACCGGCTCATCGATTACGCCCGCGAGCATCGCGTACAAGTTGAAAAGATCATCGTCACGCACGGGCACGGCGATCATATTGCCGGCATCGACGCGGTTCAGTCGGCGTTCCCCGATGCCGCCCTGTTGATCGCGGCCGAAGACGAGCCCATGCTCCGCGATCCGGAGTTGAACCTTTCGGCTCCGTTCGGCGTGGATGTCAGAGTAATGTCGCGCGTCGCCGAGCACCTTCAGCCGGGCATGGAGCTGCAGCTCGGACCGACGAAGTGGCAGGTTCTGGACACGTCCGGACATTCGCCGGGCGGCAGGTCGCTTTACTGCGCCGAAGCCGGCGTCGTCATCGTTGGCGACGCTTTGTTTGCCGGCAGCATCGGAAGAACCGACTTCCCCGGTTCCGATCACCGGCGGTTGCTGTCGAACATCCGCACCCACCTTTTGACGCTGCCGGGCGATACCATCGTCCATTGCGGGCACGGTCCCACCACCACGATCGAGAATGAACGAAAGTCGAATCCCTTTTTGGCCGACGAAACCAGGTGATACGATGGGCGAGGAGGCAACTCCGCGAAGGCCATCCGGCCAGGGTTGCCGGTGCAGCCGCCCCTTCGCTTGTGCGGCCCGCATTCGGAATCGCCGGAAAGCCGAGCGTTGCACGTCTGACGAATCGCCGATAGACCTCGCCTATCCCAGCGCATAGAATCGAGTGGGAGGGGTGATGAAGCGGCCGGAGGTGTTTCAATGGCCGCCAACGAAGAACTGCGAGTGCGCTGCCCATCCTGCGGGACCAAATACAAGCTGCCGGCCAAGGCCGTGGGTCGCAAGGTCCGGTGCGTCAAATGTAACACGACGTTCCGCATTACGGATCCGCGAGCTGATTCCCATCGGTTCCCTTCCGCATCCAAGCCCGATGCATCGCGTCCTGCCGCTCCTCAGCCTGCTCCGCCGCAGCGCGAACACCAACGATTTCCTACCGAAGAGGACATTTTGCGCTGGCTATCCGAGGCGGATGACGAGGCCGGTCATGAACGGCGGGAAATCAGAAGGCAAGAAGGCAGGAGACTGGAGACAGGAGACAGAAGCCAGGAGCACGAAAGCCGAGAATCCGCTTCTGACTCCAGTCTCCTGTCTACTGTCTCCTCCTGACCCGTTCTGTTTCCTCGTAAAAACAGCGAAGGCCGCTCGAAAGCGGCCTTCGATTTTAGGTGCGTGATAGTGGAATTCTTGTGGTCAGCGATCAGTAGCGGTCGCGTCCGCCGCCGTAGCTGCCACGGCTGCTTCCGCCGCGTCCGCCACGGTCACCGGGACGACCTCCGCGGCCGCCCCCACCACCGAACCCGCCGGTTCTGGGCTCACGAGGCCGGGCCTCGTTCACCGTCAAAGCGCGTCCTTCGTGTTGCTGACCATTCAATGCCGCAATCGCAGCCTGTGCCTCCTCTTCAGATGACATCTCGACAAACCCGAAACCTTTGCTTCGGCCAGTCGTCCGGTCGCTGATCACTTCGGCGCTCTGGACGGTCCCGTACTCGGCCAGCAGCTTTTCCAGATCCGAACTGCTGACGTCGTAGCTGAGGTTCCCGACATACAACTTCTTGCCCATCGTTCATCTCCTGTCGATGGCAATGCTCGACCCCTAGGTTTCTCTTTCATGGGTCGCTTCTGAAAGTGGCCGACGAGCCGGCCGAATGGTGGGAGTACGATACAGGCTATGCAATGCGGACATGTGTAACAGCGTCTCGTGCGCGCCTCGATCGACGAACCAACCAGATCCATTATACCCGACAATCGCCGACAAGTCCAGCATACAAATGTGAAGCGTAACCGATTGTCGCCCGCGCGACATGTTCTCACTTCAGCTGGCACTTTAACCAGACTCAATCACGTCCGAGTTCGCGCTCGCGCTTCCTCGCTGACGCCAACGCGTGCAACGCGTTGTGTTCGAAAAAGATCCTCGGTTTCGGAGTTCTGCTTTAAGAACCGCAAATGAGGGTTTACTCCTGTTGGAATCAGGAGATACAGGGTCTATCCAAGCCACTCGGCCGTTCGTAGTATCCACTGGAGACACCGATGGTTCGTTTACGACGACGAGGTTCGGTCATCGTGTTGGCAGTGGCGATTCTCGCCCTGCTTTTCATCATGGGCTCTGCTCTGCTGGTAGTCTCAAACCAGCAGCGGCAGGCCGCCGAGCAATCGGTCAAATCCCGTGAGCTTCGGGCAATCGATGAAGCCCTCACCCAAAGCGTGCTCATTCAACTCCGCGAGGATGCCGTCGGAGCCGGCGGCATCCCCTATGGAGGCCAATGAGAACGTGATCTCGCCGCCGACGCCCTCCCATCCAACCGTGTTTTCCGCAACGAAACTGGCTCGACCGGAACGAATTCCGATCCCCGCTACCCCCTCTTGATCGCACCACGGGAATTGATACAACTATCCCGATCACTCGCTTCGCGCGAAACGGTCCACGCGGGTCCCGGTGTGCAGATCGGCGTGTGCCGGCCACCGGAAGCGTGAAGCAGGAGCCGCTCACTCACATGCAGAAGTTCTACCCGGTCGCGCTGCTCATCGCGTCCAACATCTTCATGACCTACGCCTGGTACGGCCATCTGAAGGATTTCCGCTCCAAGCCGATCCTCGCTGTGGTGATCCTCAGTTGGGGCGTCGCGTTCTTCGAGTACTGCCTGCAAGTCCCGGCCAATCGGCTGGGCCACCAGTACTTCTCGCTGGCCCAATTGAAGGTCATGCAGGAAGTCATCACCATGTGCGTCTTTGCGGCGTTTTCGGTGTTGTACATGAAACAGAAGCTCACCGCCGACTTCTTCTACGCCGGCTTGTGCCTGGTCGGCGCAGCGTACTTCATGTTCCGCCAGTTGATTCCCGGCCACTGACCGCTCGCCGCGGCCGTTCCGGCGGACCATCCCTGTTTCTCGTGGCCCACCGCATGAACCGGCTCCCCGCCGGGCGAGTTGAAATGTTCAAAAACAAGAACAATTTCGATTTCGCCGGCGGCTAAAATGCGCCAGGAGGCTGGAGCCGGTTTATGAAAGAGCCACTAAAGCGCATTACCATCAAAACCGTCGCCGAACACGCCGGCGTCTCCCCTGCCACCGTTTCACTGGTGCTGTCGGAGCGGCCGGGCTGGGTCGAGCAGTTCCATCCCGACACCGTCAAGAAGGTCCGGGCGGCCGCGGAAAAGCTGGGCTATCGTCGCAACATCTTCGCCAGCGCCATGCCCGCCGGATCAACGGCCTTTTTCGCCCTCGTCCTGCGCGAGATGACGCCGGCCGGAGCTGAGAGCTGGCAGCATTGGGGTTTCGAGGGTGCATTGCTGGAGGGCGTCAACGCCGGTGCGGAACAGCACGGCGTGCATCCCATCGTGGTGACCGCCCCTGCCGATCCCAGCGATGCCGACGTCACCAAAATCGCCAACGTGATCGAGGGGGGCGTGTTCGGCTCGATCGTCCGCACCCCCGGAGCCGTCCTGGAAGATCTGCTGTGGGCTCGCCTGCAACTGGGCCACCCGATCGTGGTGGTCTTCCCCACGGAGATGACCGCCTGGCCGAGCAACATCATCGACGTGGACAATGTCGCGGTCGGACAGATCGCCGGCAAGCTCCTGGCCGCCCGCAAGCGGCGCCAATGGATGCTCGTCCGGTTTCAGCAGATGAGCGAGGCTCACAAGCTGCGCGTGGACGGCTTCACGCAGGCGGCTCGGCAGGCCGGCGTCCGCCCGGCCACGCTCCGTCTGCCCATGGGCATCGACGAGCATGAGGCCGCGGTCCTGATCGCCCGCCAGCTCGAGCGCGTCAGCGTGGGTGGCATATTCGCGGTCGACTCGGTGGCGTCGGTCGGCTCGATCCTCGGCGGCATGCGGGCGGGACTCACGCCGGGAGACGACTACGACGTGATCGGCTGCGACGCGTCGCTTTGGAGGACGCCGGGCCTGCCTCGGATCACGTCCATCGACATCTCATGGCGCGAAGTGGGCATGCTGGCCATTGAGAAACTCTTCAAGGCCGCCCAGACCCGCGAGCCGAGCTTCAAGAACGTCCTGCTCAAGCCGCGAATCGTCGAGGGCGATTCGTGCCTCGTGCCCGCCAAGTTCCACCCCGATCAACACGAGAATCCGCCGGCGCCCGCGGAGCTGCAGTTGAGGCCACACCTCGAGGGGGAATGACGAATGACGAAATCCGAATGACGAATGAGCTATGAGACAGACATCTGGCTGATAGCTGACGGCTGACAGCTACATTCATTTCGCCGAGACCGGGGTCGCGCTGACGTTGTCGAGCATGCGCTGCAGCGCGAGCAGCGCTTCTTGACGCGTTTGCGGATGGACCTTGATGCGATTGACCACGCGGCCCGCCGCGAGCTCGTCGAGCGACCACGTCAGGTGCGGCAGGTCAATGCGGTACATGGTCGTGCACAGACACTGGATGCCGGCCAGCGAACGGATGTATTTCCGGCCGGCGTAACGGTTGGCCAGCCGATTCACCAGATGTGCCTCCGTGCCGACGGCCCAGCTTGTCCCCTCGGGCGCCTCGTCCAGCACCTTGAGAATGTACTCCGTGCTGCCGGCCAGGTCGGCCCGCTGCACCACCTCCCAGCGGCACTCCGGATGCACGATGATCTTCGCCTGTGGATCGTTCTTGCGGATCTGCTCGCAGTGCTCGACCGTGAACAGCTGGTGCACGCTGCAGTGGCCCTTCCAGAGGATGAACTTGGCCTCGGCGATCTGCGCGTCGGTCAGGCCGCCGTTCGGCGCGTGCGGATCGTAGATGACCATCGATTCGAGCGGATTGCCCATGGCGTACGCCGTGTTGCGGCCCAGGTGTTGATCGGGCAGGAACAGCACCTTGTCGCCCTGCGTCAGCGCGTACTCGAGTACCTGGCGGGCATTGGAACTCGTGCAACAGGCGCCGTCGTTCCGGCCGCAAAACGCCTTCACGTCCGCCGTAGAGTTCACGTACGTGATGGGGATGATCTTGGCGTCCGTGGCTTCGGCAAATCGGTCCCAGGCGTCCTCGACCTGCTCGATCATGGCCATGTCGGCCATGCTGCAGCCCGCGGACAAGTCGGGCAGGATGACCGATACGTCCTCGCGGGTCAGAATGTCGGCCGACTCGGCCATGAAATGCACGCCGCAGAACACGACGTACTCGGCGTCGGGCTGCTTGCTCGCCAACTGACTGAGCTTCAGGCTGTCGCCGGTGAAGTCGGCGAACTGAATGACTTCGTCCTGCTGGTAGTGATGGCCGAGAATGACCAGCCGCCGCCCGAACGCGGCCTTGTGGGCGCGAATGCGGTCGAACATCTCCCGCTCGGTCATGCGGGCGTACTGAGGCGGCAATGGCGGCTGGAACAGCATCTCGTCCTCGCGAAAGAAAACGTTTCCCTATGTGCCAGTATAGTCCCCCGCCCCGCTGGAATACAGGCCGCCGCACCGCCCAATCGGAGGGCAAGCCCAGCGTCGCCGGCCGAGGTCGCAGGCGCTGGTTCGCGTCGCCCGCGACTGGCGATTGCGGTACAATGCCGAGGGCCACAACGTGGCGGGAGAGTGTAGCGATGAAGCGGATTCTGTTGACAGTGCTCGTGGCGGCGGCGTGCTCGGGCCAGATGTGCGGCAGCACGGGCCCCAATCCCGGTGGGAACAACGGGAACGGGAATATCTGCGGCCGGCAGTACTTCGACCCGACCTTCCACGTCGGCTTCAACCCGCCACCGGGCGCCGGCCAGCCTCGCCAGGGTGCCACCAACCCCGCCGCCGACCTGAACCGCGCCTGGACCTGGCGAGCCACCACGCCGCCGACGGAGTTCTCGCTCGTGGTGCTCAAGCCGGTGGCCGAAAAGACGCTCGCCGAATTCCGCCAAGCCTGGCTCGACACGTTCAACCAGAGCAGCGACTTCACCGTTCTGAACGAGTCCTACGTAACGCTCAGCGACGGCGCCCAGGGCTGGTACCTGGCCCTGTCGCCCAACGATGAACAGGGCATCAACAGCGAGTTCGTCATGACCGTCACGCTGGGACGGCTCGTCTACGTCAATGCCGTCTACGCCGCCGACTACGTCACCGACGCCCAGGCCGACCAGATCGGCGACGCGCTCATCTCGCTCTGCGCCGACTACAACTGATGGCCGTGCGTGGAGTCTGGCGGCGATGTGTGCAAACCAGCGAGCCGCCGAGCTTGTCCCGGCGGACTCAGTTCGACGGGAGCGAACGTTCTTCACGTCGAGTGTTGCGAGAGCCGCTCGCTGGCAACTTGCGTGAGAGAACACATGGTTCAAGGGCCCGCAGTGACGTTGGTGTAGCCGCGAGCCAGCTCAGCCCGTGCCCGTTGCTCGGTCTTGTCCGGATCTTCGCCCAGCTCCTTGACGAGCATGGCATGCAGCGTCTTGATGCGATCCTGCTGACCGGGATCGGCCGCCAGGTTCTTCAACTCGCCCGGATCGGCCTTCAGGTCGTAGAGTTCTCGCTCGGCCGGATGTCTGTCGTCGGCGGGCGTGTGATAGACGTACTTGTAGTCGCCGTGGCGAATCATGGCGTAGCCCGACGCGATGTTGTGAGCGTAATACTCGCTGACGACCAGATCCTTCCACCGGTGGTTGGCATCGTCCATCCACGCGCACATGGAATCGCCGTCCCAGTCACTGGGTACGGTCGCCCCGCCGAGCTCGGCGATGGTCTGGACCACATCGACCAGCGAGCATGCCTGGGCTCGGCGCTGCCCACCCGCCCAGCGCTTCGGCCAGGAGATGATCAGCGGTATTCGGGTCGATGTGTCAAACATCGAGTTTTTCCACCACAAACCGTGCTCGCCCATATTCTCGCCGTGATCGCTCGTGTAGATGACCACGGTGTTGTCAGCCAGGCCGCTCGCTTCCAGCGCCGCGAGCACCTTGCCGATTTCCTCATCCACCCACTGCGTCAGGCCGTAATACAACTCGCGTCCCTTGCGAACCTCCGCCTCGGGCACGTCGGTCACACTGAAACCCACCCGCAGATGCTGATAGTTGCGAGGCAGCGAGTCCAGGTAGCCGGCCGGAATCACGGGCATGGGCACCTTGCCCTTGTAGTTGTCCCAGTACTTCTGCGGCACGATGAGCGGGAAGTGCGGGGCCAGATAGCCGACCAACAGGAAGAACGGTTTGTCGGTGGCGTTGCGGTTCCGCAGGAACTCGACCGCTCCCGCCGTCACCGCCCGGTCGTGGTTCAGCACGGTGCTGTTGTCGGCCGCGTAGAAGTCGTCGAAACGCCGCGATCGCTCACCCGTGGGTTTCAGGTCGGCGGAGTCACGACGGCCGCCTCTGCCGTTCTTCGTGCTCTTGTTCATGTTGCCGCCGATCTCGGTGAATCCGTAGCGGCGGTCGTGAGCGTAGTGCATCTTGCCGCACAGGAACGATTCATACCCGGCAGCGTTCATGATCCGCGGTAGTGACGGATAGTCGGGGCTCGGCAACTCACAACTGTTGGTCCAGGCCCCCACTCGGCTGATGTACTTGCCGGCCGTGAACGAGAGCCGGCAAGGCACGCACAAGGGCGAGTTCGTGTAGGCGGCGTCAAACGTGATGCCGCGGGCGGCCAGCCGATCCATGTTCGGCGTCTGGACAATCCGATTCCCGTAGCAACCCGTGACATTCACGTTGTGCTCGTCGGACATAACGACGAGGATATTCGGGCGATCCGGCAACTTGGCGAACGCCGAGGGCCCGGCGATCGCGGCCCAGCCGAGCATCAATACCGACGCCACGAACCAGCGAGTGCCTGCCATGCCCTTCCTCCTTTGATATGCGTGACGGTCTACCTGATGGCCAGCGTTTCCGCCCCGAACTCCAGACCGAGCGGCTCGATGATGACCGCTTTGCGGTCGCCTTCGCGGCACACTCGTCCCGCCAGCCAGGCCTCGTAGCCGCATTCGCCGGCGCAGGCGACGGCGGCCTCGGCGTGCTCGGGGGCGACATACACGGCAAAGCCAACACCCATGTTGAACGTGCCGTAGGCCTCGCGATGGTCCAATCCCGCCGCCTTGGCGATGCAGTCGAATACCGGCTGCGGCGGGCGAATCCGGCTGATGCGGTACACGAACGGCGCTTCCAGCCGCATGAATTTGCGCCAGCCGTGCCCCGTCACGTGCACGGCGTAGTGCAGCGGGATGTTCCTCGACTGGCACTCAGCCACGAAACGCACGTAGATGATCGAGGCATCGAGCAACGCCTCGCCGTACGTGCGACCGTCGGAGAGTTTGGTCAGATATCCCTCGGGCAGCCGCTCGGCCACCGCTCGGCAGAGCGTCAGGCCGTTGGTCTGCACGCCCGAGCTGGCCAGACAGACGATCGCATCGCCGTCGCGCACGTCGCCGGTGATCCGCAGATGCTTGGGGCGGATCTGACCGAACGCCGAACCGCCCAGCACCATGGTTTCGGGCGAGACGATCCCCTTGAGCACCTGCGTTTCGCCTCCGCCCCACACCGCGCCGCACGCTTCGCAGCCCTCCGCGAAGCCGGCCGCGAGATCCTCCGACCGCCGGGCGTCGGCCAGATACGCCGTGTCGCCGACGGCGGCGAACATGGCCATGCTCACCGGCAACGCGCCACAGGCGCACAGATCGTTGGCGATGGTGGCGATATTGTCGATGGCGATGTTGCGATAGAAGCTTTGGCCGGTCAGCCGATACATGGCGTCGGCCACCAGGACTTTCGTGCCCAGCCCTTCCTCGACGTGAGCCAGATAGGCATCGTCGGTTTCGAGCAAGTATGCCGTCTCGCCGCGGATGCCGGCAGGCTCACCGAAGCCCAAGCGAGCGAGGTTGCCGACGGTCGTGCCCGCTGATTTCTGGCAGTACCGCTTGAAAGCATCCAGCGGATCGTAATCCACTCCAGCGCTTCGATACGTGATTGTTGACATCGTCGTTGGTCTTCCGTGCGAATCGGGCACTCCCCGGGTCGGACCGCCTCCGGCTATAATCGATGAGGATGTTCGACCCCACAAGCCAGAACGATATGCCCATTGGAGACCGGGAGCAAGCCGACGACGAGAGGCCCCGTGAGAACGGCGCCAGCGCCCCCGCCGCACGCGGTTCGCAACCGGCCGACACGCCTCGGGAGACGCTGCCCGCCTCGAATGCGGAACTCGTCGAAACGCTGCCCGAGGCCGCCCAATCCGGACGGCTCGACCCTCTCCTGCACAAGATCCGCAATCTGCCCAAGACGCCTGGCGTCTACCTGTTCAAGGATGCCCAGGGCCGCGTGCTCTACATCGGCAAGGGCAAAGACCTCCGCAGCCGCGTGAGCAGCTATTTCCAGAGCTCGGCCGACCTCCTGCGAACCCGCGGGCCGGAAATCGCCAGCATGATCGGCCAGGTCGTGGACCTCGACTTTCTCGACTGCGAGACCGAGGTGGACGCCCTGCTCCAGGAGAACCGGCTGATCAAGGACATCCAACCGCCCTACAACGAGCGGCTGCGCGACGACAAGACCTTTCCGTACCTGGAAATCACCACTTCCGACGATTTTCCCGGCGTGTACGTCACGCGCAAGCCGCGGCACAAGGGCACGCGGCTGTACGGCCCGTTCACCAGCGCCGCCGGCCTCCGCGATGCGGTCAACTCGCTGCAGAAGGTCTTTCGCTTTCGCACCTGCGAGCTGACCATCCTGGCCGACGACGACAAGCGGCGGCACTTTCGACCCTGCTTGCTGCACAGCATCGGCCAATGCACGGCACCGTGCGCCGACCTCATCTCGAAGGAGGAGTACCGCAAGGACATCGACCGGCTCAAGAAGTTCCTCGCCTCCAAGCGCAGCGTGGTCCTGCGGCAACTGCGCAAGGAGATGGAGCAGGCCGCCAAGGAGCTGCAGTTCGAGCAGGCCGCCCGGCTGCGCGACGAGATCAAGGCCCTCGAAGCGCTGAGCCTGTCGGGCGATCCCGATATAGACGTGCAGCCCGAGGTGTTTCACATCGATCCCACGCAGGGGCTCGCCAAGCTGGCGGAGATTCTGGAGATGGACACACCACCGCGAACCATCGAAGGCATCGACATCGCCAACCTGCAGGGCGAGGACTCCTGCGGCTCGCTGGTCTCGTTCATCGATGGCAAGCCCTTCAAGGCCGGCTATCGGCGGTTCAAGATCAAGACCGTCGAGGGCATCGACGACTATGCCATGATCCGCGAGGTCATCCTGCGACGGTATCGACTGGCCAGCGAGGGCGAGGAACTCTATCCCGACGTGATCCTCATCGACGGCGGCCTGGGCCAGTTGCACGCGGCTCTGGAGGCGTTCCAGCTGCTGGAGATTCGCCCGCCCATGGTCATCTCGCTGGCCAAACGCGAGGAGGAAATCTACACGCAGGCTCGCGGCAAGCCCATCCGGCTGTCTCGCAACAATCCGGCCCTGCGGCTCCTACAGAGCGTGCGCGACGAAGCCCACCGCTTCGCCCAGCACTATCACCACATCCTGCGACGCAAGCGGCTCTTCGATCAAGACCTCGCCGCCGGTCGCCGGCCGCCTCGTGCTTCACGCAAGCGTCCGTCAAACGGGGGAAAGAATGTGAGACCTGAGTCCTGAGACTTGAGACCTGAGGCTTGAGATCTGAGTCTACGGACTCGCTTCACCAGGGCAAGAACAAGAGCACATCCGTGGTCAAAACGCACGGAAGACACAGCGGATCACAGAGGCAAAGCGCCGCGCGGCTTGCCTCTGTGCTCCTCCGTGCCCTCCGTGGTTCGCCGTATTCGGACCTGAGCGTCGGTGGCGTCCGCGGAAAGCGGCGATGCGATCATCCGAGAGCGATGGCCGTATCCCGCACGGTGGTCGGCCCGGCCAGATTCACCGGACAAACCGACGCGCAAGCCGTGCAATCGCCGCAGCGGCTGGCCGCCTGGCGGAAGTCCACGCCAAGTGACTCATATTCGGTTCGCGCGTGCTCATGCAGGCCGTAATCCACGTCGTACATCCGGAAGCGCATGAGATCGTTCACCGGCAGGCCCTGCGGACAGGCCTTCTTGCATGCGGCACACATGCGGCACGTGCCGGCCTGGCTGTCGTGGAACTCGGCCGCCGCCCGGCGCTCGTCGGGCGTCAGGTGCGGGTTGCGCAGCTCCAGCCGCGTGACCATATCCACCTGGTCGAGCGTGTCCATGCTGGTAAGCATGCTGTCCGCCCCGGCCTCGAGATAGGCCTTGATATGCGGCCCGTAGACCGCGGCCCCTTTCTTGACCGCCTCTTTGGCGCCGCTCTTCATAGATAGAATGCCGACGCCCGCCTTGCGCAACGCCTTGAGGTTGGCCAGGAAGCGCTGACCGGCTTCATCGGCCGCCGCTTTGTCGCGATTCGCCGGGTTGGGCACCAGCTTCATCGCCAACAGCGCGACGTCGAAGTAATCCTTGTGCTGATCGAGCACGAGCTCGAGCACATCGTTCATGTCGCCGTGGCAGACGAACCCGGTGTGACGCACTTTCCCCTTCTTCTTCAGCGCGTCCTGCTGCCGGCGAATGGCGTCGACGCGCTTGGGATCCGGCGAGTGCAGCTCGGTCAGGACGGCATCCGCGTTCTCGACGCCCAGCGCGCGCAACATGTCGTCGATCTCGCTCTCCTTCTCCGGCCTGAGGCTCTTGAGACAGAGAAAGACTTTCTCGCGATACGCCGGGGCGGCTTTGAACAGTTCGCCGAACGCGGCCACGCTCGCCCCGCCGCCGTAGCTTGCCGACGTATGCACGAGATTGATCCCGCGGTCGATGGCCAGTTGGAGCACGCGCGTGCCCACCGAGCCCTTGAGCAGAATGCCGCCGAAGCTCACCAGCGTCACCGGATAGCCGGTTCGCCCGAGCTTGCCGTGCGGCAGAATCGGCTTCCTGGCCGTTGACTGCGCCGCGTCGCCGGCAGGGGCCGCCTGCTCCGCCCACGCCTGCGCGGCCAGGGCTCCGACCCCCAGCGCCGCCGCCCCCGACGTCGTCCGCCACAGAAAATCCCGCCGGCTCACCTCATTACGTCGTTCGCGATCCATACGCTACCTCCGGAACCTGTAAGCTGATGCAGACCAAGACGCACGGCGGCATTGTACCCGAGTCTCGCGTATTCGCGACAGCGCCCTGTATCGCGGCGCCAAGCGGCGACCGGTCGGCAGAGTTTGACCCGTCCTACAATGCCTCGGGTCATTTCCCCACTTGAACCGCAAATGAGGAGAGACGGATGAAGCTTCCCGCATTCGTGGTATTCGCCGCACTAGCCGCGGCCATCGCGCCCGCTCGCAGTCACGCCAACCTCCTGACCAACGGCGACTTCGCCGACGGACTGAACGGCTGGACCGTCTGGATTCAGCGCGACGGGCAAAGCGACTTTGCGGCGACCGTTGATACGGGCCGGCTCAGCGTGGCCGGGTCGGACATCAACGGCGGCGCGTACCAACAGTTCGACGTCACGCCCGGTTGGGTGGTCACCGTCACCGGCTATTGGCACAGCGCGCCCGCCGTGCCCGATGCCATGTGGGCGGAGGTACTCGTCATCAACGCCGACCGCACACCGGTCGACGGCGTCGATGAGACCGGCGGCGTGAACGATGCCATACTTCTTTACAAGAACGACACGTTCGCAGGCCGGCCGGCATGGGACGGACCGATTCCTCGCACGTCACCAGTGCAGTACCAGATCTCGTTTACGGCTGCCGCGAGCAAGGCGACGCTCGTTCTCAAGACCGGCAACGTCGGCCCGAACACGTTCACGGGCGTTCTCTTCGACAATCTGGAGGTCCGAGCCGTGCCGCCGCCGGCCACCATGTCCGATCTGCCCGCCGGTTTTACCGGTCGCACATACACGTTTCCGGTCAGCAATATGACCTCCATCGCGCAGAGTCCGGTCAGTCGACATATCTACGCCATCAGCAACGAAGCGTCCGCGACCAACACGCGGCTCTACCGCATCGAAACCGACGGCCCCGCCATCACCGCGTCGCTCGTGCCCGGCCTGGGCAACCTGGTGGACAACGCTCAAGGCCTCACGTTCGATCCCGCCGGCAATCTCTACATCTCCACGCAGTTCGGCAAGATCATCAAGGGCATCGACACGCATCCCGATCCGGCCATCGACGCGTTCGCGTTCTCGACCATCGTGACCATGCCTCCGCTCCAGATCGGCACGTTCCATGGCGTCGGTGGTGTGGCCGTCGGTCCGGACGGCCTGCTCTACATCAACTCCGGATCCGAGTCGCACTACGGCTTCCTCTCCGACGGCTCGGCGGAGATCTTCGAGGGCCGCCTCAATGCCCGCATCCTGCGCTGCAACCTGGACGGCAGCGGCCTCGAGACGTTCTGCGAGGGCATCCGCAACTCCTTCGACATCACCTTCCGCATGGACGGCAAGCTGTTCGGCGTCGAGAACGGCCCGAACCTCGGCTGCGACTACGCCGACGAGTTCAACATGCTCGAAGCCGGTCAACACTACGGATTCCCGTATCGCTACGGCAGCGACGTTTCGGGCAGCGACGCGTCGTACACCTGCACGAGCGTGGGCACGCCCGGCCCCCCGCCGCTGCCGGACGGTCTGGCCACCACGCCTGCCTGGGCCAACTATGGTCCCGACGGCAAGCCCGGACCGGGCGAACTCGGCTACGCCGACGGCGGCCCCTACCACGGTTTCCACCCGCACTCCTCGCCCAACGGCCTGGACTTCTACGAGCCGGCGCTCATGGATCCGGGCGCGATCCTCTTCCCGCCCGAGTTTCACGGTCGGGCGTTCGTCGCTCGCTTCGGCAATCTCGAGCCCGTGCCCGAAGTCGGCTTTGACGTGCTCACGCTTCGCCTTGACGAGGCCGGCCGAGGGTTCACGTCCAATCGCTTTCTCGGCGGCCTGGGCCGAGTCGTCGACGTGCTCTGCGCGTACAACGGCAAGGTGTACGTGCTCGAATACAACCAGGAGACGGTTTGCTGCTTCGGATCGTGGGGTACGCCGAGCCGGCTGTACGAGATCGCCTATACCGTGCCGACGGTACCGCTCATCGGCTTGAGCACGTCGGCCCTGGTGCGTTCCGTCGATTACACGCAGAACCTGCCCGACGACACGTTCACGGTAGCCAACACCGGCGTGGGCACAGTCCATTTCACCGCGAGCAGCGATCAAGCTTGGCTGGCGGTCAGTCCAACCAACGGCAGTTCCACCGGCCCGGGCGACGCCGTGACGCTCACGCTCTCCTATTCGACGGCCGCGCTGGCCATCGGCACGCATCACGCGTCTATCACCATCGCCGATCCTGGTGCTGCCAACAGCCCGCAGGTGCTCAGCGTGACGCTAACGGTGAAGAGCGTGCGGCCCGACTTCGATCTCGACAGCGACGTGGATCTGGAAGACTTCGCGTACCTGCAACGCTGCCTGGGACCGATCCTGGGGGCTCCGCCCTCGCCCGGTTGCGAACCGGCCGACATCGACGGTGACAACGACGTGGATACGTTCGACGTGACCGCGTTCCAGGACTGCATGTCCGGCGCGAACGTCCTGGCTAACCCCACCTGCGACGACGCGTACGAGTAGGAGTAGATGTCCGCGTTTCTTGTGGTGCACGCTTCCAGCGTGCATGTGCAGGCAGGAGTACGTGTTCAGCGTACGGCACCTTCTCGCCCCGTAGGGGCGCCGGTCAATAGCCGGCGGCGTGAGCCGCCGGTGCGGGCCCCGCACTAGCTACCCTTGTCAACCTGAGGGCGGCGACCGCCCTCAGATTGACAAGGAGATGTTTTTTGGGTAGCCAGCGGTCCGTGGCCGAACGCCCACGGCTACTGACTTCGCGCCCCTTCGGGGCGAAGCCGCGCCGCTCTCTCTCTACTGACTTCGCGCCCTTTCAGCGCGAAGCCACGTCGATCTCCTGCACGGCAAACACGTGCAGGCAGGATGCCTGCACCACAATATTGCGTCATTTGTCGACGCGGCCGGGGCCGTACAACGGCATGCCGGGCAGCGCGCCGGTGACTTCTTCGTTCTCCACCACGGGCTGCCCGTTGACGATGACGTGGATGATGCCCTTGGCGTACTGGTGCGGCTGCTCGAACGTTGCCTGATCGGCGACGGTCTGCGGATCGAAGATGGTGATATCGGCCCAAAATCCCTCGCGCAGTAAGCCGCGATCCTTGAAGCGGAACGCCAGGGCCGGCATCGAGGTCATCTTACGGATGGCCTCCTCCAGCGTGATCACGCCGCGTTCGCGGACGTACCGCCCCAGCACTCGGCTGTTCGACCCGTAGCCCCGCGGGTGCGGCTGGCCCTCACCGAACACGCGCACACCGCTGTCCGAACAGACGGCCGTCAGCGGATGGCGCATGATGTTCTCCACCTGCTCCTCGCTGAAGCTGTGGAAGACGCACGATGCGCCGCCCTTCAAGAAAATGTCGATGATCGCCAGGTACTGCTCGCGCGACGTCACCTCGGGCAGTTCGTCTCCGCCGCCCGCGGAAGCGTCGGCGGCCTGCTCGCGCTGGCGCTTCATCATCTGGGCGATCTGCTTGATGTTCTTGCCCACGTATTCCGGGTACGCGCTGCACGACGAGATCACCGCGTACGACATGTCCCGCCGCTGCCGTTCGATCTCGTGCGACTGCCGCATGTCCGCCAGCACGCGTTCGAGCGAGGCGGGATCCTGCAAGACCTGCCGTGCCCGGTCGTTCCCCTCCTCGCGGACCCACGACGGAAGCAGCGAGGCGATGCCCGTGCTCGACGCGGTGTACGGATACTGGTCGAGCCAGACCTCCTGACCGGCAGCCCGCGCCTCCATCACCCGCGCCAGCGTCACTTTGCTGCCGCCCATCGACCGGGCCACGTCCGTCGGCATCTTGAAATGCGAGATTTGGACGCGGCTGCCCGACTCGCGCCCGACCCGCAAGGCCTCATCGATGGCGGCAAGAATCTCGCGAGCCTCGTCGCGCATGTGTGTGGCGTAGATGCCGCCGTACTCTGCCGCCACCTTCTGCAATTCGATGATCTCTTCGGTCTCGCTGTACGTGCCGGGCGTATAGATCAAGCCAGTGGACATGCCCACCGCGCCATCGAGCATGGCCTGCCGGACCATCTGCTTGGCCTTGTCCATTTGGGCGGTGGTCAGCTTGCCCGCGCGATCTCCCTTGACGGCGCGAAGGATGGAGTTGTGACCGATCAGTGTGGCCACATTGACGGCCACGCCTTTCTTCTCGAGTTGGTGAAAGTAACCGCGAACATCCGTCACGCTGCTCCCGCAGTTGCCAGTGACGATGGTGGTCACGCCGTCACGGATAAAATTCTCCGCTCGGGGATGCTTGTGCAGATCCTCGTCCGCGTGCGTGTGGACATCGATGAAGCCGGGAGCCACGACCAGGCCCGTCGCGTCGATCTCCTTGGTTCCTGCTCCGGGAGCGATCCGGCCGATGGTGACAATCTTCCCGTTCCGCACGCCGACGTCGTCGTAGAACCAGGAATTACCCGAGCCGTCCATGACCCGGCCGTTGCGAATCACCAGGTCGTACCGGTGCGCCGCCGCAGCCCGAGCTGGTTGCTGCCCCGGCTTCGCCTTGGCCGCAGCGACCTGCACGAGGCCACCCCCTGTGCTCATGAGAACCACCACCGACAATAGCCGTGTCCAGCCTGGCAACATGGTTTCGTTCTCCGCGATATGCACCCCTGCCTCCCGGCGGAATCGCCAGGACATGGCACCGACAGCTTACAGCCATCCGCCGTGGCTGGGTAGCCAAATGTTCCGCCATTCGGTCCCCCTTCGTCATTCAGATTTCGTCATTCGCCTTTCCGGACTTGGACACCGCCCGGCCCGCGCCTCGCAGCCACATTCGCCCGCGTTATAATGAGGCTCTTGATTTGCTGTCCTTTGCAGGAGTTGCCTCGCATGCTGATTTCGCAGACGAACCCCGCCGGCCCGCTGACCGAAGCTGATATGCGCAACCTGGTCGAGCGCCACGTTTCCGCCACCGGCCTGGACGGCAAGCGCGTCCTGGCCGTCATTCCCGACCATACCCGGAGCGGTCCCACCGGAACGTGGTTCCGCGTCATCGCCGACACGCTCATGGGCCGGGCCAAGCAGATCGACTTTCTGATCGCCCTGGGCACGCACCCGCCCATGCCCGAGGAGAAGATCAACGAGTTGCTGAAGCTCACGCCGGCTGAACGCGAGGCGAAGTACGCGAGCGTGCGGGTGCACAACCACGAGTGGAACAACCCGGCCGCCCTGCGGCAGGTGGGCACGCTCAGCCACCAGCAAGTCGAAGAGTTGACCAACGGCATGCTCAGCATCGAGGTGCCGGTCAAGATCAACCGGCTCGTGTTCGACTACGACCACGTGATCATCTGCGGGCCGGTGTTCCCGCACGAGGTCGTGGGTTTCTCGGGCGGACACAAGTATTTCTTCCCGGGCATCGCCGCTCCCGAGGTGATCAACTTCACGCACTGGGTGGGTGCGCTCCTGACCAACCCGGTGGTCAACGGCACGCGCGAGACGCGCGTCCGGGCGGCGATCGAGGCCGCGGCAGACCTCGTGCCGGGCGAGCGGAGTCTCATCGGCTACGTGGTGAATAAGGACGACGTGGCCGGCGCGTTCGCCGGCCCGGTCCGCGAGGCGTGGAAGGCGGCCACCGAGCTATCCAGTTCGCTGCACATCAAGTACATCGACAAGCCGTACAAGACCATCCTCAGCTGTGCGCCGAAGATGTACGACGACATCTGGACAGCCGGCAAGTGCATGTACAAGATGGAGCCCGCGGTGGCCGACGGTGGCACGCTCATCATCTACGCCCCCCACATCGACGAGGTGTCGTACTCGCACGGCAAGGTGCTCGACGAGATCGGCTATCACACCCGCGATTACTTCGTCAAACAGTGGGACAAGTTCAGCCGGTATCCTTGGGGCGTGATCGCCCACAGCACACACGTGCGCGGCGTGGGCACGTACGAAAACGGCGTGGAGAAGCCCCGCGTCAACGTCGTGTTGGCCACCCGCATCCCCGAGAGCCGTTGCCGCAAGATCAACCTAGGCTACATGGATCCCGATTCGATCAACCCGGCCGATTACGCCAACCGCGAATCCGAAGGCATCCTCATGGTGCCCAAGGCCGGCGAGATCCTCTATCGGCTCAAGGACATGAGCGCGTTTGAACGCCTCGCGGGACTGTGAGAGAGGGGGCTGGAGACTAGGGCCTGGGGGCTGGGGAAGAAGACTTGAGTCCTGAGACCTGAGGCTTGAGGGCTGCGGGCTGGGTGGCGAGATTCGAGCTCGCCCGCAGAACCGCCCTCCCCAAGCCTCGACGCTATCGCGCGGCCGGTGCCTTCGTCTCGTTCGCCGCGTCTCCGCGTCACCGCGTCGTTGTGTCACCGAGTCGTCATGCACGGCGTCGTCTGCCTGTCTTCGCCCCGACGGGGCGCAAGTGAATAGCCGGGCGGCGTAGGCCCCCGGAAAGCGCGGCACCGATACATCAATCTTTTTCTCTTTTCTCCTCCTGAGGCCGGCGTGCCGGCCTCAGGAGGAGAAAGTCTGTTCTTGACCACGGATAGCACGGACGGGCAGCGATCAAGAAAGAATTTTTTACAGGAGGCAACGGAGATAACAGAGAAGCTTCTCCGTTACCTCCGTTGCCTCCTATTAACCCAATTCCGCACTCGCGAGCGGTCGGCTATTCGGCATGCGGCCGGGTGGTCGCGGACAACGTGGGCAGCGCAAATGCTGATTGCCGGCAGACCATGCCGGTCCGTTTGCCATCGGTTCCCGTGTAGGCGCACATCATGGCGTAGCCTTTATGCAGCACGTGCAGGAATCGCTCATCGCCGCTGAGTTCATACCCGTACGCCAGGCCGGGCAGGCATAACGCGTTGACCGCACCATTACCTGCGTCGTCGCGATACAGATCGCAGCCGGTCTTGTAGCGGAAGCCTGCCTTCTCGTCGTTCCACGTCTGCTCGACCAGCCAGCGACACGCGTTGACGATGCAATCCTTCACGTCGGGCCGCGGCTCGACGAGGTCGTAGCGCATCAATCCGTAGAGCAGAATACCGGTGGCGAACGCCTTGCCGCCGATGCCCGTCTGGCCGTCGCACTCGCTGGGCGGCTGCGGGAGGAGCCAGCCGCCACCCACCGGGTCCTGCTTTTCGAGGATGCGCTCGACGTAGATGCGGGCCGCGTTCAGATAGTACGGATTGCCCGTCGCCTCGTAGGCCGCGACCGCATTGGAAAGCGGCCAGCCGGCACCGCGCTCGATGCGGAAATCAAAAGTGGGCGTCAGGTAAGCGGCCTGGGCCGAGCAGACCATCTCAGCCCTTTCGAGCAGGTCGCGGTCGCCGGTGAGGAAGTAGTACGCGAAATTGCCTTCCTGGTAGATGTGGCCGCTGGCGTCCACCATGCCGCGATAGAAGTGCTGGTTGTACACGTCGGTCTTGAGCCACGCCTCGAGCAGACCGCCGGCGGGCCCGGTCGAAGGCATTCGATCGCCCGCGCCCACGTGCCCCACGCAGTGCGTCCACACGCGGCCGGGCATGCGCTCGTCAATGGGCGCATGGATGGTGTCTACGGTCGCGTGATGGACGGCCATGTCTCGGCCGACCGCGAAGTAGTCCCAGCGCCCCGTACGGGCGAACTGCAGCGCCATGGTCCAACTGAGGTCGTACTCGTTGTTGCCCCAGTTGTACGTGCGCTCACCGTGCCAGTCGCCGAAGTTCATCCAGCCGTACTCGCCCGCGCTTTCACGCAGATCGAGCACCACCCGGACGTTTCGCTCAACCAGCGCTTCGTACTCGGGTCGGTTATCGGCGGCAGCTGTACGCACCGGCCCGAACGCACCCGACCGACAGTACTGCTCGGGATCAACCGCCGCATACGGCAGGCTCAGCACGCCCGTGGCCCACGCATCCGGCCCGCCCTGTTCGACCACGTCGCCCGCCTGACCGAAACGCACCCAGAACTCGTGACGCAGCGCCATGCCGCCACGCAGCAGGTAGCACCCGTCGTCATCGAACGCGTAGCCCTGCCGCATCCAGTCCATGAGGTCCTTGGCGACGTACTTGTCTTTGCCCAGTTCGGGCAGCAGCCGCACGTGCAGACCGTCAGGCTTGAGCGCGATCGACTTGGGCCACGTCTGCCAGAAGTCGCGCACGGCCAGCGCGATTTCCTGGCCGCCCCGCTGCACGACCGCCCAGCCCGGCGAGCGCGCGGATTTCTCACTCGTCTGCCCGTTCGTGATGGTGCGCAGCCGGTTCGCATCGAGCTGCCAAAGCTCGTGCCGGCCCGGCTCGGTGACATCGACCGGTTCGCCGCCCGGCAGTTGTCCGCGCAGCGGTTCCTCACCCGCGATAGGGATGCGAAACGCGAGACTCCGAATCCGCTGGAACTCGGAGCCGTCAACATCATGGATGAGCGTCAACTGCACCTGCACCAGCGGCGAGCCGGCCGTGAAGAAATAGCGAAGTCGGTAGGCGAGCCCCTTCTCGCCGTTGTCGGCGGCGAAGTGTCCTTCCACCCGCAGCACCGTTCGTACGGGCCCGGTCTCTTCCCATTCGCTGCGCTCGGGGCGTCCGAGTCCCCACGCACGGCCGTTGCCGTCGATCACGCGGACGTTGCCCAACTCGGGCTTGCCGGTGATCGAACGCCCACCGTGTCGCGAAACGCGATCGAACAACGCGAAGCGCTCCGGTGTCCATTCGCACTCCAGCAAGCGATCGTTCCACCGGATCGCATCCTCCCCGACTAAAGCCAACTGCTCGTCGGCAAAGCGGCTACCGGACGGAGTGGGTGCCGAGACCAGCCGAACCTCGGTCGATTCCTTGCGGGCGGCAACGCGCGTGAACAGCCAGCGCACGCTGCCATCCGGCCAGCGAGCGGCCACGGTGTTCTGCGTCGGCAGATTGCCCGCCTGATCCACTGCGACGAGTTCATCAACTCTCCACAATGCGCTGGGACTGAACGGGATGCCGGCCAGGATGGGCCGCTCGGGCACGATCGGGCCGGCCGGCGTAAGCGCAATGTCAATGGATGGCTTCGCCTGCTGTCTGGTTGTGCCGCGCGGCAACGTGAGTTCGACCGGCTCGGATGTCCACTCGAAGTCTTTGGCGAACGGGATGGCGACACGAACCTTGATCCGCGGCATCGACCAGGCGAAAGCGGGCACGGGATGCCGATGATTGCGCAGCTTGGGCGAGCCGTCGCGATCGATGATCACCCGCTCAAAACTGCCGTCATAATCGATCTCCAGCATGCCCGTGGGCACCGGCCGATCCGATGTCCAGACGATCTCGTAACCGGCCGGGTTGCCGGACTTGTCGGGCGCGGCGAATGCTTCGAAGTGGCTCAGCGTCGGCGGCTTGAACGGGTCGAGGCGGATGTAGTCGTAGTAGCCCGGGCCGATGTTCGATGGCGTGCAATAACGGTCGTCGATCCAGAGTTGGAATGTGCCATCGTCGATCCGGAACACGCCGAGGTTGTCCTCGGCGTTGCATTCGGTCGGCCGCCAGTTCTTGCCGTCGAGCGAGACGGCCAGCTTGCGGCCGGTGCGATTGAGCACCACCTCGTACACGCCAGGGGGAATGCCTTCCAGCCGTGTGTGCAGCGGCGGCGCTCCGGCCTCGGGCGTCGCCCGATCCTCGCGAATGATTGGCGAACGTAGCACGACGCCACCCGACCAACCGGCCGACGCGTTCTGGCTCCAGAGATTCCACTGATCCTCCGTGTCGCGATCGGCCAACCAGGCTTCACGCGGCGTGGTCCAGTCCTCCGCTTCGAACAGCAGGCTCTCGCCTACCCGCGTTGGCTCTGCCGCCCAAGCGGCCGACGTCAGCCACAAGCTCGAAAGAACGATACTCGTCCAGACGCGCCGACAATCCATCTAATTCCTCCGTGACCGGCGACCGCTTATCCTTTCCGGCTCACAGCTCATGGCTAATAGCTCATCGCTTGTTTCAACTCCTCGATGATGGCCGGGCCCGACGACGTGCCGATTCGACACGCGCCGGCCTCGATCATGGCTCGGGCGGACGACAGCCTGCGAATGCCGCCGGACGCTTTGACCTTCAGCGGCGTGGCGTAACGATGCAGGAGACGGACGGTCTCGCTGGTGGCCCCGCCGGCCGGGTGAAAGCCCGTGCTGGTCTTGACGAAGTCGGCCTGGGCTTCGGCGGCACATCGGCAGCCCGCGATGATCTGGTCGGGTGTGAGGACGGCTGTCTCGAGAATCACCTTCAGCTCGTGCTCGATCGAGGCGGCGTGCACGACGTCGACCACGGACGCAATATCGTCGCGCACGATCGACGTATCACCCGCGATGAGGTCGCCGATCCGGGCCACCATGTCGATCTCCATCGCCCCGTCGTCGATGGCTCGCCGCGCCTCGTCCACCTTGGTTTCCGTGCGGCTGGTCCCCAACGGGAAGCCGATCACGCTGGCCACGCGGACGGAGGAACCCGCCAACATCTGCGCGCAGCGCGCCACCCAGATTGGATTCACGCACACGGCCACAAAGCCGTAGCGCAAGGCCTCTTCACACAGGCGGTCGATGGCCGCCGCCACCGCCTCTGGCTTGAGGTTCGTGTGGTCAATCATGGCGGCCAGTGATTCGGGTGTCATGGTGCGACTCCTAAGGCGTTAATAAAGGGTTTGGGGGCTGGGGACTGGGGAAGCATAGAAAACATAGGGGCTTATCGCCGGTGGGCGAGTTCAGCGCCCGTCCCCGGCCCCTCAGTCACCGCGTTGCCCGCTTTGCTCTCATCCGTGCCGGCCGCGGTCGCGCGGTGCCGACAGCGTGTGATCAAATCGCAGTTGGAACTCTTCGATGTATTTTTTCTTCTGGAAATATTTCAGGGCGGACTCCACCGAGTTGAACACCTCGTTGGCGGTGCGAGTCACGAACGGCGAGGGCTCGACCTTGGGCTTCCAGATGACGTAGACTTCCTTCGTGGTCTCGTAGGCGTGCTGCAGCTCGCGCTCGACGCCGCTGGACAGGCCAGGCTTGCCGCCGGGCAGTTCGGGCACGTAGCTGACGATCATGTCCGACTGATCGATGAGCTTGAAGTCGCGAGCGTAGATCTGTCCGTCGATGTCGCCGGCCACCGACGTCACGTCCGTCACGCGAAACTCCATCATCCGCCCGTGCACCTTGATCTTGAAGCTGTTCTCGCCCCGCTGTGTGGCAGCGCCGGCCTCCATGAGCAGACGCTTCTCGTCCAAGTCGCCAGGGTCGAACGTGATGAAGTGCTCGGCCAGCGTCTCGCGGAACGCGTCGATCTCGGCCAGCACGGCCGGCATGTCCATCACGTGCGTCATGGGGAACGACGGATAGACCTTGCGCCGGTGGCTCTCGAACATGAGCCGGTAGACGCTTTCGGCGGTGTCCCGCTCGATGCCCCGCGCGATGACGTAATAGCTGCCGTGGCCGCGAATGATCCGGGCCATCACCTCCGTGGCCAGGATCTCCTCCTCGCGCCAAACGAGGATGTCCTTGAGCGTGTGGTCCACTTCGTGTTCGCGGGTGAGCCGTTCGTGGACGGCATCGACGTTGTCCACCAGCGTGAAGTACAGATCGGCGTTCAGCTCGACGAGCTGGTCGTGATCGAATGCGGGAAACAAACCATGGCGCCAGCGGAACGTCGCGTGCGTGTTGACCAGCAGATTGGGCGCCTTTTCCGCCAACCGCAGGATGTCCTTGAACACCGACCGCCGCAAGCCGTCGAGCCGGTTGCGGGGCAGATCGAGGATGCGACCCGGCACGACGTCGGGCGCTTCCTTGTACATCATGTCGCCCACATGACAGACGACCACTTCTCGGCCGTTCTTGCGGGCGATCTCCGCCACTCGTTCGATGAAGGGCTTCTTGTCCACGCCGACCTGGCCGGTCATGACCGCCCGCACACCGCTGTGCGACCGCTGACCGAATAATGTTCCGCTCGCCAGGGCCATATACAAACCTCCAGACACAAACTGTTTATGGTACCTCCGCCCGCGAGCGGAAGCAAAGAACCGCCGGGCGGCATGTTGGATTCCGAAATCCGAATGCCGAAGGACGAACGAAGCCCGAGTCTCGAAATCTGGATGAGATGGGGGCAAGTTACGGGACCCGCTCGCCCAGCGGCAGGCCCCGTGCCACTATGATGTTAGCACGTTGAATTCCATGCCAACTGCGACGGTGTCCACTCGCCAATAGTACACGGTCCCGGGGGACAACCGGCCGGGATCAAAAGTGGTCCCCGTGACGCATTGCGCATGTGTGTCCCCACCCTGCGATGCCTACGGCACCGTGATCGGGGAAATCTGGAGATTCCAGACCCAGCCCTACCTCGGAGACCTGGACTCCGACGGCGATGTGGACCAGGAGGACTTCGGCCGGCTCCAAGTCTGCCTGAGCGCCAGCGAGGTGCCACGACTGAACCCACCCTGCAGCCGTGCCCGGCTGGACGACGATGATGATGTGGATACCGACGATGTGACGGTGTTCATGAGCTGTCTCTCGGGCCCCGAGACCGCCCCGCCGGATCACTGCCTGGTCACGGGGCCGTAATGGTGCTTTTCGGGGGGGGCGGGCATCCTGCCCGCTGGTCGTGCCGATTATTGTGCACGATGGTGATGCGCAAACGCTCTGCGTGCGAGTCCTTCTCGCCCGAGCCACTATCGCAGCGTCAACCCGAGAATGACGGCAGTGATGGCAGCGGCAGCCAGAACGATGGTCACCACGAACAGCATGATGAACCGCTTGTTCTGACGCGCGATGAGCTTGCCCAACTCCGCGGCCTGATCGTCCGCCTTGCGGTTCATCTGGGCCAGCGCCTCGGCCTGCGTCGTGTTCACCTCGCCCAGCGTGGTGATGGCCGTGCTGAGTTTCTCCATCGTCTGCGACGTGACGAGGTTCTGCTCGGCCGACATTTCCATCTGCTTGCGGATGCCGTTGATTGCCTCGGTCTGGGCCCGGCTGGCCTTGGGGATTTCGTTGATCGCTTCGGCGACCTGCGACATGCGGGCGTTGCCTGCTTCGATGTGGCCGGCGATGGCCTCGAGCGTCTCGGCGTTGTGCCGGCCCAGACTGGCCGCGTCCACGCTCGACCTCGCCAACTGCTCCAGCGCGTTGCAGATGCGGTCGGTACGCTCGCCCTGCTGAGCCAGATGCTTCTGGATTTCCTCGACGACCTGGTTGAGCCGGTCATAACCTTCCTGCAGCCGGTTCAACACCGCGTCGCGCCGGCCCCACCGAACCAGCGACGTGGCCGTCTTTTCCGCGGCCGGGTCGCCGTCGTCGTTCAGATCGTCCGGCATCTCGACGCCCTCCACGAGCAGACCGTCGTCGCCCACGCGCGGCAGGTTCGCATCCTTGCTGTCTCCGTTCGCCTTCTTGCTGAAACGTTCCGCCAGACGGCTGAGCCACGAACCGGTTTGGGGCGACATGGCAAGACCCTCCTTTCACTCCGGCGTGAATATAACCCGGCCCGACAGGTTCGCCAACCACCGAATTCGAGGCGGCGCACCCGAGCATGCTGCGATTGACGGGTTGATCGCCCTGCACTGTGCGCTGCGCTTTATCCCCGAGGCTGCATCCAGTACGCTGGTCGGCATGAACGCGATCATCCTCAGCGTGGGCAACGAATTGACGCTCGGTCAGACGGTGGACACCAACAGCGCCTGGCTGTCGCGACGGTTGGCCGAAGTCGGCGTGCAGGTCGTCATGCATGCCACGGTGGCCGACGAACTGGAGCCGCTCGTGCGGGAAATCCGTCGCGCATCCGAGTTGGCGGACTTGGTGCTCATCACGGGCGGCCTCGGCCCTACCGCCGACGATCTCACTCGCGACGCGCTGGCTGCCGTCCTGGGTGTCGAACTGGTGCTGGAGGAGCGCTATCTCGAGCAGATCCGAGCGTTCTTCGCTGAACGCGGGCGTCCCATGCCGGAGGCCAATCGGGTCCAGGCAATGTTTCCCGCCGGCAGCGAGCCGATCGAAAACACCTGCGGTACGGCTCCGGGCATCCGCGCCCGTGTGGGCCGAGCGATGGTGTTCGTCATGCCCGGTGTGCCAAGAGAAATGCGCGTGATGTACGACCGCGACATTTTACCCTGGCTACAGGCCCACACGAATGGAGCGGTGATCCTTGCCCGCACCATCCAGACGTTCGGCGCCGGTGAGTCGGAGGTGGGCGAGCGGATCCGCGACCTCATGGCCCGTGGCCGAAACCCCACTGTCGGCACGACCGCCCAGCAGGCGGTCATCGGCGTCCGCATCCACGCCGCCGGCGCAAGCCGCGCCGAGGCCGAAGCCCTGCTCGAGCAGACGACCGCCGAGATCCGCTCCCGGCTGGGAAACATCGTCTACGGTCAGGACGCCGACACGCTATGGAGCGTAGTCGTGCGCGAGTTGATCGCACGTGGCGAGACGCTCTCGACGGCTGAATCATGCACGGGCGGCCTGGTGGCCAAGCGAATCACCGACGTGCCGGGCAGCAGTGCCTGCTTCCTGGAAGGCGTGGTGACCTACGCCAACGAAGCCAAGATCCGGCTCCTGGGCGTCCCGGCCGAGTTGATCGCCGCTCACGGCGCGGTCAGCCGTCCCGTCGCCGAAGCGATGGCGGTCGCCTGCCGCGAACGCAGTGGCAGCGACTACGCCCTGAGCGTCACCGGCATCGCCGGACCGTCCGGCGGCACTCCCGAAAAGCCCGTGGGCCTCGTTTACGTTGGCCTGGCCGACGCCGACGGCTGCGACGTGCTGCAGTTACGACTGGGCTCGACCCTCGACCGGGAAGAAATCCGCGACCGCACGACCAAAACAGCCTTGAACCTTCTGCGCCTCCGGTTGACCGTTTCCTGAGCGTACCGTCTACCAAAATACCCACCTCTCCGGAGCCGTTTCACGGACGACAACTCCTCATTGTCCTGCTAACGGCACGCCGGCAAACTGTCGGGTGGCAATCTGAATCAATGACATTGTGATTCTTACTTTTTGTGCTATATATTCCGTCTGGAAGATCGTCGGATTCTGCGTCTGCAGGAATACCGATACCGATGTGCCCCGTAAAGAACCTCGCATTTTTCGCTTCCAAAAGCGTTGATGCGGCATCGCGTTCAGTGTATTTTGTTTATCGTCAGCATCAGTCGATGACCTGAACGACATCGGCTGTACCGTGCACGCGGAACGCCCGTTGGATTCGTGCAGAATATCTTCTTTTGTTTAGCTCAGATTTATTCTTAACCACGGCGAATGAGAAGAGAGCGTATGCAAGTTCGCCCACATGCCTCGATTCAGCAGAATGCGCCGTCGTGCGATCCGCTCGAGATTATCTGCGAACGGGTCTTTCGGCGTTTCAACCGAGCCTACCCCATCCCGGTAGCCGTCCACCGGCTCGATGGCAAAAAGGAGAGCATGTGGGTGAACGGCGCGGAAGTGCCCAGCGTTCACCCGACCTGCCGAGAGTGTCGCGATCGAGAGACATGCGGAGTGCGGTGGAAGGCCGGCGCAGCAGACCCCTCAGCCCCTCAGAGTGCCTCCTGCCCGGCAGGTCACCTCGTTTCATTCGTGCCGCTGCGTTATGACGGCAAGGCCCTGGCGCTGTTTCAACTGGTCGAACCGGGCACCCTTCCCCGGGCCTCGTTCCAGCACCGCACGACGTTGCTGGCCGACATCGTGGCCGAGAGCGCATCAGGGCCCGATGCATCCACGGCCTCCAAGCCGAAACTCGCAGCCGCGGCCACCTGGTGGCGCCCGGCGAGAACCGGTATTCATCCGCAGGTGCAAAAAGCGATCGAATACGTCGAAGAACACCTCTCGGACCCCCGCACCAACGTGGCCACCGTCGCCCGCGTGCTCGGGATCAACTCGACATACCTCTCGCACATCTTCTCCGAGCAGATGGGCACGCGAATGAGCCGCTACATCGCCAGCCGTCGCATCCAACTGGCCAAGAAGCTTCTGGCCACCACCGACTGGCAGATCAAACGCATCGCATTCGAGAGTGGGCACACCAACGCCGACTGGTTCAGCCAGGTGTTCCACACCTATGCGGGCATGACGCCGTGCAATTACCGGCGGCTGGTTCGATCGAAGGCGGCCGCCGCGGAATAGGTGCGGGCTTGGGGCCAATCATCTGGCCGAGAGCTGAGAGTCAACATCTGATAGCTGATGGCTCTCCTCATTCACTTGTCGCGGACGAGCGTCCCGAGCCTTTCGATGAGTGCCTGACGAAGCAGCGGGACCATGATCTCGTGGTGTCCGGCAATGTCGTGACCGCGCCCGGGAGCGACCGGACGGCCGACCACGTTCTGCGCGGGACGATAGTGTCGCAGCATGTCCATGTTCACCGTGGTCAGGTTGTCGAGATCCGCCCCCAGATTGCGAGCCACGGACACCGCTTTCAGGAACACCTCGGGCAGCAGGACGGCCGAGCCGATGTTGCACCACACGCCGCACGTACCCGCCCCGCCGTCGCCCATATCCCGTACGATGGCGCAGAGCCGATGGAAGTCGTCCATGGTGGCTGTGCCCAGGGCGGCTCCGTCCATCTGCGGCGACATGTGTACGGTATCCGTGCCGATCGCCACATGCACGCACGCCGGCAGACCGAGTTCGGCCGCCGTGGCCAGGATGCTGTAGCCGCAGTTCGGCAGCTTGCGCTCGAGGGCCAGCTCGCCGATGGCCCGGCCGTAACCCCGGCGGTCGCGAGCGGCTCGCTTCGCCGCCTCGCTGAAGTATTCCATCGTCTCGCGCACCATGCCGAAGCGTCCGTCGCGGATGGTGTCGCCGACGTCTTCGCTGGTCGCTCCGAGCATGGCGATCTCGATATCGTGGATGGCCGTCGCTCCGTTACAGGCCACACCGGTCACGATGCCTCGTCGCATGAGGTCGATCACCAACGGCCCGCAGCCGACCTTCACCACGTGACCGCCCATCGCGAACACCACCGGCTTGCCGGCCTGCCGCGCCGCCACGATGGCGTCCACCGCCGCCCGCAGCTTCCTGGCCCCCAAGAAGTTCGGCAGCGAATCGAACCATTCGGCAAAACTCGCCCCTGCCTGTCGCACGCTCGCGAACGCGTCGAGTTGCGAGATATGCTTGCGATCGTGTACCGAATGCAGTTTGAGTCTGGACAGATCCACCGGCTCTGGTTCGCTCATCTTCCGATCCTCAACTGGCACGCTGCCGCAGGCACACCGCCCGCCCCGCAACGCTGCCGCACTACTCCGCCGTCGGCGTCTGATCGTCGGACGCCGGCTCCTCGTGCTCCTTTAACATGCGGTCGATCAACTCGTCCAGCACGCGCTCGCCGTCGTCGAGCAGTTCCATGTGCACCACCGCGCTGAACACCGGCACGGGCCAGTCGGTCTGCAACCGAGCCAGCTTCACCGCGTCCTTTTCGGTCGTGAACAGGCACTCCACGCCCAGGTCGCGCGCCCACGTCATCAGCGCATCAACGTCGTCTCGCGAATAGTCGTAATGATCCGGGTAGAAGGCTGTGTCCACCGGGCGACAGCCGATATCGGTCAGCGTCCGCACGAACGCCTCGGGCCGGGCGATGCCGGCGAAGCATGCAGCCGGCCCGGTCGGCACGTCGGCCGGTTGGCCCGCCAGATCGGCGAAACCCGCGAACCGATGCACCGCTCGCACCAGGGGCACGTTCGCCGCCCAGCCGCGAATCTCCTTTTCGATCGCCTCGAGTTGTTCGGGCGAAACCTGGTCGCACCGCGTCACAATAATGGCATCCGCGCGGCGCAGGGAACTGATGGGTTCTCGGAGCAATCCGCGAGGCAGCACCCAGCCATAGCCGAACGGCCGAGTCGCGTCGACCAACAGGAGATCGAGATCACGCCCGAGCCGGCGATGCTGGAAGCCGTCATCGAGAATGGCCGCACCGGCGTGGTACTCGGCAATCGCCAGCCGGCCCGCCTGGGCCCGGTCGGGATGGGCGATGGCCACCGCCTGCGGCACCCGCCGCGAAATCAGAAGCAGTTCGTCCGCTCCGGCATGCTGCGTCGCCTTGTAGCCGCGGCTCAGAACCGCCGGTTTGCGGCCGCAAGCCAGCATTCGCTCGCACAGCCAGATGGTCATGGGCGTCTTGCCCGTGCCCCCTACGGTCAGGTTGCCCACCGAGATGACGGGAATGTCGAGCCATACCGGCATGGCCCAGGTGTCGTAATAGGCATTGCGCACCCGGATGCCCCGCTCGTACGCGAACGACAGCACGCCCAGCCCCGTACGAGCCAGGCTCATCGCAATCCCTCGCTTGCGACCCGAAACGAGGTCCTCGAATGCTGAACGTCCGCTTTGCATCGTCGTCCCTTGATCCTCGGCATTTCGTGGTGCACGCTTCCAGCGTGCACAATTACAGGCAGGATGCCTGCATCACCATGCCATCACTCCCATAAGGCCATGGCCGAGCAACTGACTGCCGTGCCGCTGTCTCGATCGACGGTCTGATGATACCGCAGCAACTCGGCCCGGGCACCCGGCAGCGCCCTGCGGAGGGTGTAGATGCTGCCCGCGCTGCAGATCCGCGTGTCGTTGTTACGGCCGCGAATGCCCTCGAGAAACAGATCCCATCGCCCCGCCACAACCGCCCCCAGTGATTCGCGATCCTTCCGCTCGATCTCGGCCAGAAACGGCGGATCCAGCTCGCAATCATCGCCGAACCGCCGCCCGAAGTGACTTAGATCAGCCCCGGCGATCACGATGGTCCGTTTGTCCGCATCGCGCAGCAGCTTGCCCAGCGCCTGGGCAAACACCTCCAGATCGACACCTCGACCGTCGTAGGGCGCGGTCCCCGTGGGTCCGCAGGGGTCGGGACATAATATCGGCACTATCTCGAAGTTCTCCGCCCCGAGCAGCCGTTGGAGGATCAGCAACTGCAGCTCGACCGAATGCTCGCGGACGTGGTCGAACTCGTGCTCGCACAAATCGACGCCACAGGCCCGCTCCAGCTCGGCCAGGAACGCCCGGTCGGTCCGCGTCAGTCCCAGCGGTGTTTGAAAGTCCTTGCCGGTCGCGACCACCGACGTGCCGCGTCCGAAGTGATTGGCCCCCAGGATGACCGCCCGCTCGATCGGACCGTTGGCGGCCAACACGCGATACGCCGCCAGGTAACACGGCTCGCCGCGCGGGTAGTCCAGATGCGGCGCGATCAGCCCGACCAGCCGCCCGTTCCGCGGATCCGGCTCAGCCACCCCATCGCCCAGCATCCGGTCCAACATCGGCCCGAGCCCGTCCTCATCGGCCCCGAACGACTCGGCATCGCGCGACACGCGAGCCGGCGCGGCCCGAAACGCATCCACCAACTCCTGGTAGAACGCCGCGAACCGTTGCGAGTCCAGGTAGTGGCCCAGGTCCAGTTGCTCGAGCATCTCATGCAACTGCTCGATCGGCAGTGCGGTGCCGAATTGGGCCTGGAAGGCCTCGGCGATCTGTTCCAGGCTGTGGCGGCCGTCGAAGAACGTGAGGATGAAGAATCCGGCGGGCGACACCACCAGCGGAGCCTCGGCCAGCCCCGAGGGGTCCCGCAACAGGATCATCTGCTCGCCCTCATGCTCGATCGGAAACGCTTCGACCGCCCGCAGCCGCGGCAACTCTGGCACGTGATCCGACATATCAGGACCCCGGATTGAACCGCCCCGCCCATCGGGACGGTAGAACATTAGCAGATTCGCTTTCCGCGAGCGAGCAGGGAAGCCCCAACGTCCGCTCCAGCCCAATCTTGCGCCGCGAATGGAGAAAGTCGCTGGTGTGGCGCTTTCGTCCCGTAACGGGCACCATTTGGGATGGAATTCTGCATATAACCTAATTACGGCAGACCACTTCCCGAATTGCCGATGAGCTTGTTGTGCCGACGCGGTTTCGGGTATGATGTGAGTTCTTTATCGCGTCGAGCCGACAAATCCGACGCTGTTCACCGCAGGGAGCCTCGATGGCCTGGATCCGAATGGGAGTCTTTATCTGCCTCACGCTGGTGGCAAGCACGTTGCCTGCCGACGGAAGCTCCGCGCCTGCGGCTCCGTCCAAGCCGGTGCCTGAGGCCGCTCTGCCCCACTCGGTGCCGACCGCACCTGATGCGGCCGCCGGCCAGGATGCTCGACCCGGTCAGCCGGGCCGTGGCCCGGCCACGCCGGCGCAGCCGACCGATTCCAAGCCCGTCCCGAGTGACCCGGGCCCGATGCTCCAGGCCGCTCCGCAGATGGACGTCTCGAGAAGCGCCCCCACCCGTCCGACGGGGGGCAGCGGCTCGCATCTGCTGGCCATGTTGGCGGTGCCAACCCCGGCCGCGTGGAAACCCTCGCCCGGTCTGGGCCAGGATCTCCAGTCGCATGCGGCCCGTGTGCACGAACACGCCCGCGAGTGGCTGACCTGCCGATACCCTCACGCCCCACCCGCCCGTGCGTGATCGCTTGTCGAAGAGCGAGCTTCAACGGTCAGATTATCCGTTTGCGCCATCACCGGGCCGCATCGGCCTGCTCGTAACCTGCCGGCGGGTCCCATCGTCCCGCCGAGCCGATAGGAAGAACCGTTTTCAGACACTCATCGTGAGAGGACCCCAATGGGCGAAAAAGACCTGTGGTTAAAACTGGGATTGATCGTCGCGATCGTCGCGTTGTCGATCAGCTTCATCTTGCCCCCGGAGGAGAAACTCAAGCCCGGTATCGACCTGGGCGGCGGGCACAGTCTGCTGTTCGAGATTGACGACTCCGGCGACATCGACAAAACCAACCTGTCCACCCGCGTGATGGACATTCTCAAGCAGCGTGTGGACCCGGGTGGGAACCGGAACCTCATTTGGCGTCCCATCGGTCGGAACCGCCTCGAGATCCAGATGCCCCTGCCGCCCAAGGGACAGCGGGAGGCCCGCGAGGCGTACGAGGCCGCTCGCGAGGCGCTGGCCAACACGCAGATCACCCGCAGCCAGATCGTCAACGCGGTCGCCCTGCCCGCGGCGGAGCGTGAGGCCGCCATCGAGAAGCTCATCAAGTTCGATCTACCCCCCGAGAAGGACACCGATACGCCGCGCTCCATCGTGATCGAGTCCCGCCGGCCGTTGTTCCAGACGCTGATCGAGACCACCGATCGCTACCAACAGTTGTCGGCCGCGGCCACCCAGCCCGAGTCACTGACCACCGAGCAGGCCCAGGAGATCGACCGGCTGTTCGAACGCCGTAACCAAACCATCGACCAGCTCCTGCAGACCAACCTCGATCCCCGCGTCCTGGGTGATGTGCTCGAACTCGATCGCACCAGCGACGTGCGCAAGCAGCGCGTGGCCGAGATCAAGAAGAACCATCCGGATCTCGAGCCGCTGATTACCGACTTGATCGCGCGTCACGAAGCGTATTCGAAGCACAAGGGCTATCTCAACGATCCGGCCGACCTGATGCGTCTGCTGAAGGGCGCCGGCAAGCTCGAGTTCCGTATCGTCGCCGAACGTGACCCCTCGACGGGCCGCATCTTCGCCACCCAGCCCCAGTATCAAGAGCCGGTCGAAAAGTACCTGGACGCCCTGGCCAAGTTCGGCCCCCGTCCCCAGGAAGGCGATCACTATCGCTGGTTCGAGATCGACAAGCCCGACGAGAACTCCATCACACAGAACCCGAACTTTATCGTCAGCGAGTACCTGGGCACCAAGTACGTCCTGGCCCACGCCACGCCGGACATGGGTTTGCTCAGTGACGGCAGTTGGAAGCTGCGGGCCGCCCGCCCCGACCGCGATCGCAGTGGTCAGTTGGCGGTCGCCTTCATGCTCGACACCCGCGGCGGAAACCGCTTCGGCGAGTTGACCGGCAACAACCTCAAGCGACCGCTCGGCATCTTCCTTGACGACAAGGTCGTGTCCGCTCCGAGCATCAACGACAAGATCACCACCAACGGCATCATCACCGGCGGCCGAGGCGGCTTCACGCAGCAGGAGGTGGCCAGCCTGGTCAACACGCTGGAAGCCGGCGTGCTGCCCGCCCGGCTCAAGGAAGTGCCGCTGCAGGAAAAGAGCGTCGGCCCGGGCCTGGGCGCGACCAACCGCGAAAAAGGCGTCATCGCCACCGCCGTGGCCTTGCTGGTCACGCTGCTGTTCATGGCTGTCTACTACAGCTACAGCGGGTTCATCGCCAACATCGCCCTGCTCATGAACTTCGTGATCACCGTCGGCGTGATGGCCTTTTTGGGCAATACGTTCACCTTGCCCGGCATCGCCGGTCTGATCCTGACCCTGGGTATGGCCGTCGACGCCAACGTGCTCATCTACGAGCGCATTCGCGAGGAACTGCAGCGCGGGGTGTCCGTGCGGATGGCCGTGCGGCTCGGTTACGAGAAGGCTTTCAGCGCCATTCTCGACTCGAACGTCACCACCATCATCACCGCCGTCATCCTGGCCTATCTGGGCAGCGAAGAAATCAAGGGCTTCGGCCAGACACTGGGCATCGGTCTGTGCATCAGCATGTTCACCGCCCTGTTCGTCACCCGGCAGTACTTCAACGTCATGCTGCCGACGACCCTCGATCCGCAGGAGACCCGCAAGGTGGGCATCGCCACCGTCGTGGTCGCCCTGCTCGGCGGGGCCTTCCTGGGGCTGGGCTATCTGCTGAACACGCCGGATCTCCGCGAGGACTCGGCCCTGGTCGGCCTGGGCAAGTTCTTCCTGATCGTCTTTGCGACGGCGGTGGTGCTCCTCGTCACGCTGTGGCTGTTCCGCGTGATCTACAAGGTCACCGGTCATCAGCGGGCCAACCGCATGCCCATGCTCAAGCTTCTGGCCGCTCCCAAGGTGGACTGGATGTCCAAGCGCTACTACTTCTGGGTAGGCTCGGCCATCGTGGTGGGCGGCGGCATGCTTTTTGCCTGGACCACCCTGCGCTTCGACACCAGCCAGATCCTCGACATCGAGTTCATCGGCGGCACCAGCGTGCAGGTCGAAGTCCAGGATCCCAACATGAAGGATGAGCAACTCGCGGAGATCCTCACCAACGGCTCCGGCGAGCGCACCAGCGCCGTGGCGTGGCTGACGAAAGCCGCGGATCTGCTGGAAAAGGCTCAGGTGACCGCGCTCGACGAATCGCGGTACCTCATCCAGCCCGGCGGCGATCTGACCACGCCTCAGATCGAGGCCATGCTGGTTTCACAAGGCAGCGCCGGCGACCTGCTGCTCGGTGACTTGTTCACCCAAGGTAGCGTGCAGCCTGCGGCGGCCGGCGGCGTCGAAGTCCAGTTGAACCCCGAGCGGGCGATGAAGGAAGGCGTCACGAGTGCCGAGGACGTCAAACGCCTGCTCGCCCAGACGAGCGCCTACGTCCGCAACGCCGCTGACCGGCTGCGTAACCTCCGCGTCCAGCTCGTCGCGGAGACCACGGCCGAAGGCGAAACCCGCAACGCCTTTGAACTGGTCACCACTGAGACCAACAAGCAACTGGTCGCCGAGGCGATCATGGTGCCCACCCGGGACATCCTGATCGTGACTCGGCCCATCGAAGCCCGGCTCGCGACAGACGACACCCGGGCTCCCGACGGGCTCTATCCCATCGAGCTATCCGCCAACACGCTGGGCGACGTGCTCGGCGCCGAGGCGGCCGGCGGCTTGGCCGGCCAGAACATCGCCCCGTACAAGGGCGGCGTGCTCATGGTCTTCGACAACATCACCCCCGCCGTCTCGCTGGGCGAGATCCGGCAGCGGTTCAAGGACATGCGCCTGCAGCCGGACTTCGACGCCTCGCTCCGTGATTTCACAGTCATCGGTCTCGAGGCGGCCGACGGCACCGACAAGTACCGCAAGGTGGCCATCGCCGTGGTCGACCCGGCCATTCCGTACGCCAGCGACGGCAAGAGCAACGTCACCTGGCGCACGCAGGTGGCCGAGAAAGAGCGGCAGATCGCCGAAGCCGCCTTCGCCACCAGCCGGTCGCTCCAGCGCGTCACGCAATTTGCGCCGCAGGTCGCGAGTGAAGCGGCGATGAAGGCCGTCATCGCGGTCATCATCTCGCTGATCGCCATCGCGATCTATCTGTGGGTCCGGTTCGGCGCGGCGGATTTCGGACTGTGCGGCATCATCGCGTTGTACCACGACGTCGCGGTCGCTCTGGCCGCCGTGATCGCCTGTCACAGCCTGCACGACACCGCGATTGGACACCTGCTCGGTTTGAAAGATTTCCGCATCGACCTGTCGGTCATCGCCGCGTTGATGACCATCGTCGGTTTCTCGATCAACGATACCATCGTCATCTTCGACCGTATCCGCGAGAACCGCGGGCGGCTGGCGACCATCTCGTCCGAGCTGATCAACCGCAGCCTCAACGAGACCATGTCGCGTACGATCATCACCACGCTGACCGTGTTGCTGACCGTGCTCGTGCTGTACATCTTCGGCGGCGACGGCATCCACGCGTTCGCGTTCACCATGCTCGTTGGCTGCATCAGCGGTACGTACAGCACGATCGCCGTGGCGACGCCCATGCTCCGCAACCCGCGGACCATGTGGACAGTGAGCCTCGGCCTGGCCGCCCTCACGCTGCTGGGACTGAGCTCGGCCATCGACACGCCGTGGCTGTCGTACACCCTCATCGTGCTGATTCTGGCCGCCACCGCTTACGGGGCCTGGCGCATCATCAACCTGCCCGGTCCCCGGGCTCAGGTTTCGCCGGCTGCGTGACGCGAGGAACCGTTTGATCGCGGCGCGTCAATGACAAATACAGGGCGGTGGCGTTCGCGTCACCGCCCTGTTGTGTTTGTCCCGGCGCGGCACTCACAAGGAGGCCGGCTTTGCGAGCAAACCCGCGATCTTCGCGAAGTCTTCCTGGATGGCCCGCCGCGCCACGGGAAAACGCATGGCGGCCGCGGGATGATATGTGAGCAGATAGCGCCGCCCTTCCCGCAGGCGAATCTGCCCGTGCAGATCGGACAGCCGCGTCTGCATCTTGTCTCCGAAGAGCTGGCGCAGCGGCGCCTTGCCCATGATCACGATCAGATCGGGATCCACCAGCTCGATCTGGCGCTCGAGCCACAGCGACCGGCAGGTGGCCATCTCGTCATCCTTGGGCGTGCGATTGTTCGGCGGGCGGCACTTGACCGCAGACGTGATGTAGATGTGCGATCGAACCAAGCCGCTGGCGGCCAGCAACGCGTCGAGAAACTGTCCCGCCCGGCCGATGAAGGGCTTGCCCTGGAGATCCTCATTGGCCCCAGGCGCTTCGCCAATGAGCATCAGGCGGCTCGACGGACCGCCTTCGCCCGGCACGGCATGCGTGCGCGTGCGGTGCAGCCGGCAGGCCGTACACACCCGAATCTCCTCGTGCAACCGCCCGAGCAACGTCAGTCGATGGCCCGCCGCACGCTTGTTCATCGATCCAAGGTGACCTTCGTACAGATCAGCAACGGTTTTGGCATCAAACCAGCCATTATAGTCGGGCAGCGGCAGACCCCTGCCCCGCCGTCGAAACGGATCGATCCTCCGGCGCCGTTCCGCCCGCGCGCATTGCGGACCGGGGAGCCAAAGCATAAGCTCCTGTCAGTTGTGGGCTTATGGATGCGCCATCGTGCCCGCACCCGCTTCGTCCGGCGGTCCGCTAAAAATAGTGCCCGTAGCTCGGGAAGAAAACCGGGCTCTCCGGCAACGGTATAGGAGCCACGATCTGTGACGGCGCGGTCGGTGCCGAGTGGGAAGCATCGCTTGTCTGAGGAACTCGAACTGGTGCGACGGATCGGCCGCGGCGACGCGGCGGCGTACCGGCTGCTCGTGGATCGCGAGGCCCGGTATTTGTACGGCATTGCTCACGCACTGGTCGGGAACGCCGCCGACGCCGAAGATCTGGTTCAGGAGACGTTCGCGAGCCTGCTGAACAGCCGATTCCGGGGCGAAGCGTCGTTGCGAACGTGGCTCGTGCGAATTCTCGTGCGGCGGGCCGGCATGATGCGACGATCCCGCGGAAGACGGCGGGAGCAGACCGGCCCGTGGAGCGATGCGCCTCAGGTGCCCGATCGAAACCGGACGGCGCTCGACTGCGATGCACGGCTCGACCTGACCACCATGCTGGAATGCCTGACACCCGAGCATCGAGCGGTGATCGTGCTGAGGGAACTGGAGGGAATGAGCTACGCGGAGATTGCCCAGACGCTGGGCGTACCACAAGGGACGGTCGAGTCCCGTTTGCACCGGGCCCGCGAAGAGATACGCCGGCGGTTCAAAGGATACTTGTGAGCGATTGTACACAGAGCGTTGACATGAACTGCACAGAGACACACCAGGCGCAGAGGTATCACGACGACGAGCTGTCGCCGATCGACCGGCATGCGTTCGAGGCCCACCTCGACGGGTGCGTTGAATGCCGCGAACGACTCGACGATCTGCGGGCCATCTCGCGGCTCGTCCACGACTCGCCGCGGCAACCCTTGCCGGATACGACGCTCGCGCGGTTGCGGGACCGCATGCCGTGGTCGGAAGATCGCGCCGTCCTGCGCCTGGCTGGATGGTTCACCGCGACCGCCGCTGCCATCCTGATCGCGGCCGTCGTGAGTTGGCCCAGTCAGCCCATCGGCGACGCATCGCAACCTCTGATCTGGGAGGCCGCCGCCGCGACCGATGCGGCCGACCTGAACGATAGTGCGGACACCGAATTGCTGGCCGTGGCTCAGTGGATGGCCGACGACCTGGCGGAATCGCGGAGCGGTGAACTGAGATGACGAAAGCGGTGGTTGCTTGCGGATTCCTGGTCGCGTTCGCGGCCGGCTTCGTGGTGGGCTTGCGACCGAGAGAGCCTGAGCCCAGCTCGGATCGCCCGCTGGCCGCGGAACTGAAGCTCACGCCGGAGCAGCGTGAAGCCATGCACCGAATCTGGTCGGAAACGGCCTCCCGCGGCCGCCAGGAGCGTGAGGAGCGGCGACGCGAACTGATCCGCCAGCGCGACGAAGCGATCCTTGAACTCATTCCACCCGAGGATCGCGCCAAGTATGAAGAGATCCTGGCCCACTATAAACAGCAGATGGATGCCCAGGACCGCGAATGGAAAGAAGCGTTCGCCGCCGCCGTTGAACAGACCAAGCAGATTCTCACCCCCGAACAGCGGGCGGACTATGAGAAATGGCTCGAGCGTCAGCGATCTCAACGCGGGCGTCCTGATTGGCGGCACCGTCCGGATCGGGGAGCGGGGTCCGGTCGAGGCCCGGATCGCGGACCGACGTTCACCCCGTCCGGCAAGGATCGCGGGCGAGATCGAAACGAACAATGAGGCGAGGCAGGACAAGCTATCAGCTGTCAGCTTTCAGCCGTGAGATGGCAGTTCTGCCGCAAAACGAGTGGGAGAATTCATGATGTTCAGGAAAAGCAGGTTAATCGTCAGTCTGTTGATCATCGGCCTGGCCGGCGCTTCGGCGATGGCCCAGGAGTCCCGTCGCGAAAGGCGCCGCCCGGACACCAATCAAACGCCGCGCGGAGACCGCGGCGATCGCGGCCCGGGTGCCGCCCGCCCCGGCGACCGCGGCGATCGTGGGCCCGGCGCTGGCCGCTTCGGCGACCGCGGCGATCGTGGGCCCGGCGCTGGCCGCTTCGGCGACCGCGGCGATCGCGGTCCCGGCGCTGCCCGCCCTGGCGACGGCGGTGGTCCGCAGGGTGGCTGGTTCGGCCGCGGCGGCCCGCCCCGCGAACCGACCCCGGAAGATCGGGAGCGATTCTATGACGGCATGATTGAACGCTACATGGAGCGTTACAGCGAGCGGTACGAGCTCACCGACGAGCAGAAGCAGCAGGTGCGCCAGCGTCTCGACGAGTTGAAGACCAAGCAGCGCGAGTACACCGAGCAGCACTGGCAGGATTTCCAGGCGTTGCGGCAGGAAATGTGGCAAATGCGCGAAAGCGGCCAATTCAACGAAGAACGCGGCCGCGAACTGCGCCAGCGTTTCGAGGCCCTCCGCCAAGAGTCCCCCCTGTTCAACGACGATCGCGTGGCCGACCAGGTCGAGCAAATGCTGCCCGCCGATCAGGTCGAGCGAGGCCGGGCTCGACGCCAGATCGAAGAGGCCGAACGCGAACAGCGGCGGCAGGAATGGCGCCAGCGCTGGGAGGAGCGACGCCGGGAGCGCGAGCAGGAAGGGGAAGCCGGCCCCGGCCGGCCCGACGGCGGCGCGCCTTCCTGGGGCCCCCCGCCGGGCGAGGGGGACGGCCAGGACGGTAGCCGGCGGCGATGGGGCCGTGGCTTTGACGGCCGGCGCGGCGAAGATCGCTGGCGCGGCGGCGAAGGCCGAACCAGAGGAGAAGGACAGAATATTGTCACCGAGCGGACCGAACGCACCGCTGGCGCCATCCCCGAAAACCCCGTGGGTCCCTGGGAGCAGTACGTTCGCGATTTTATAAACAAATTCCAGCTCGACGCCGCCCAGCAGGCCACCGCTCAGTCCGTGTTGCGGGAGGTCCTGAGCCGCCGCACGAGCTACGAGCAAGCCCATCGGCACGATTACGAACAGGCCCGTGAGTTAGCGGACAGCGCGGCCCGTGAAAAGAAACTGGCCGAGTTGAACCGGCCGGTGGTCAGCATGTTCGAAGAGCTGAAGAACCGGCTGAATCGCATTCCTTCGTCCAAGCAGCGACAGCTCGCCGGAGTCGGCGCCACCAGCCGCCCCGCCGGCGAAGCGGCAGATTTCGCCACCAGCCAACCGGCCCGCGATTCGCAGACCGGTGATGTCCAGGCCCGCCCTGCCGGCGACGAGACGCGCGAGTCCGGCACCACGGACACCGGCCGTTCAAGCCGACGAAGCTTGCGGCGATCGCGCGCTGAGTGATCTTGGCCGCCGGGCAGACCCTCATCTCCATGGGAGACAGGTGGCAAGGGATGGCTTCGTCGCCAGCGGAGCCATCCCTTGCGTTTGGGCTGTTCACGTCACCCGCCGCAGCAGCGACCGCTTCACCACGAAGTCGATCGACAACTCGCGATAGCCGGCCTTCTCGAACAGCACGACCATGTGCCCCCCGTTGTCGTAGCGCATGACTGTGCCGTGGCCCCATTTGGGATGCTCGACCCGGCTGCGAAGCGGGAACGGCAGGTCCGCGTCGGCGGCGCGAGCCCGGGCGGCCAGCCCCGTGTCGCAGTTGTCGCAATTGCCGCACTGCCCCTCGAACTCCTCGCCGAAATATCCCAGCAGGTACTTGCGGCGACAGATGTGCGTTTCGGCGTAGTCCTGCATGAGATCCACCTGGTCGCGGCGGGTCTTGCGGAACAGTTCCTGCTCTTCGACGGCCCGGGCCGCCATCTCGCCGGCGTCTTCGTCCGCCAGGGCGACCGCTTCACCGGTGGGCAGGATCCGGGCCACGCCGACCTCCTCCAGCCGGTCCAGCATGCGGCGAATCCGCCCCTCGGGCAGACCGGTCTCCTCGGCGAGCGTGCGGCTGGCCACCGGATCCTTGTGATCGCAAATCGCTTGTGCCAATAATGTGACCTGATCGGCGGCCAGCCGGCCCCGTCCGGATTGGGCCCGCCGCCGTCCGAGATCCTGGGCCCGGAACATGAGGATGGCCCGGGCGGGCTTCCCGTCGCGTCCGGCCCGGCCGATCTCCTGATAATACGAGTCCAGCGAGTCGGGAGCGTCGTAATGAATCACGAACCGCACGTTCGGCTTGTCCACCCCCATGCCGAACGCATTCGTCGCCACCATGACCCGGTCGCGGCCGGACATGAACTCATCCTGGGCGGCGGTTCGAGCCCGAGCGTTCATGCCCGCATGATACCCCCGCGCCTTGACGTGATGCTCGCGTAACCATTCGGCCAGCTGCTCGGCGTGCGGGCGGGTGGCCACGTAAATGATGCCGGGCCGCGGCAGCTCGCGCATGCGGGTCAGCAGATCGCGCCGTTTTGCGTCCTCATCGCCGCACGCGTCCACCTCCAGCCGGATGTTGGGCCGGTCGAAACCCCAGGCCACCGTCCGCGGGTCGCGCATGCCCAGTCGTCCCACAATCTCCCCCCGCACCGCGGGAGACGCCGTCGCGGTCAGGGCCAGCACCCGCGGATGGTTCAACTCCTTGATGATCGAACCCAGACGCATGTAGTCGGGTCGGAAATCGTGACCCCACTGACTGATGCAGTGAGCCTCGTCCACCACGAACAGCGAGGGTGGCGCCCGCCGAAGCCGTGCCAGCATGTCCGGGTTAGTCAATTGCTCCGGCGCCAGGAGCAGAAACTCCAGCTGGCCCTCGTGCAGGCTCTTGAACGCTGCACGCTTGGCCTTCGCCCGAACCGCGGAGCTGACGGCGGCGGCGGGCGGCAATTCGCTGGCCTGGATCGACTCGACCTGGTCTTTCTGCAACGCGATGAGAGGAGACACCACGACCGTCGGCCCCTTCAAGAGCAGGGCCGCGATTTGATAGATCGCGGATTTGCCCGCGCCCGTGGCCATTACCGCCAGGACGTCGTGTCCCTCCGACAACAGACGCAACACCTGCTCCTGAGCCGGCCGCAATTCGCCATATCCGAGGCGGTCCATGGCGATCCGGCGGACGCGGGCGAGACTGAACTTGCCGCTTGCCATCGTCTCGGCAACCTACTAGACCCCTTAATTTTGATTCTAGGGCCGGTTCACCTGAGCGGCCTTGTGGCGTACGGCTCCAGCATGCACGTGCAGCCAGGATGCCTGCTCCCCGGGAATCGTCGGTCTTGCCATCCAGGCAAAGCACCCTTACGTTGGCTGAGACACTACAGTCGTTCCAGAGGGACACATGATGACACGCGAATCCGAAGACATCTCCAGCAGGATCATCCGCCACCTTAGCGATCGGCGATACCGGCCCGAACGACTGAACAAGCTGGCCCGTTCCATGGGCCTGGAAAGCGGCGAGATGAACGCGTTCCGTGCCGCGGTCAAGCAGCTCATGAAGGCCGGCCGGGTCGTGCTGGGTGGCCGCAACCAGGTCATGCTGCCCCAGGCTCCCGGCCTGATCATCGGGCGATACCGGGGCCACGAACGCGGGTTCGGGTTTGTCGTGCCCGAGAATCCCACCGAACACGGCGACCTGTTCATCCCCCCCGGCGCGAGCCTGAACGCCATCACCGGCGACATCGTTGCCGCCCGCATCACCCGGCGCGGCAAGCGCGGCGACGATAGCCGCGTCGAAGGCGAGATCGTGGACATCGTCCAGCGTGGCCAGAGCCGCTTCGTGGGTGAACTCGTGCGGGAGACAGCCGGATGGGTCGTCCTGCCCGACGGCACAGCCCTGCATGCGCCCATTTGGGTGGGCGATGTCTCGGCCACGCGGGCCCGGGCCGGAGATCAGGTCGTGGTCGAGCTGACTCAGTTCCCTTCAGTCGGAACGCCCGCCCGTGGTGTCATCGTCGAGGTGCTCGGCCGGCGCGGCGATCCCGGCATCGACACGCTCAGCATCATCCGGCAATACCAGTTGCCGGAACACTTCGCCGAACCCGTGCTCGAGGATGCCCGCCGGGCCATCCGCGACTACAACCTCGAACAGGAATTGGCCCGTCGCGAGGACCTGCGCGGCCTGACCATCATCACCATCGACCCCGACGATGCCCGCGACTTCGACGATGCCATCTCCATCACGCGGCTGCGGGGAGGCGGGTATGAACTGGGTGTGCACATCGCTGACGTTTCGCACTTCGTCCGGCCCAACACATCGCTCGACGCCGAGGCCGCACAACGCGGCAACAGCGTCTATCTGCCCCGCCATGTCATCCCCATGTTGCCCGAGGTGCTCAGCAACGGCCTGTGCAGCCTGCAGGAAGGCGAGCCGCGATTGTGCAAGAGCGCATTCATCGAGTACGACCGCGCCGGCCGGCGCCTGCGGGCGCGCTTCGCCAACACGGTCATTCAGTCTTCCAAACGCCTCACCTATCGACAGGCCGGCGCCATCCTCGACGGCCAGACTGACGGATTCCCCGCCCCGGTCGTCAAGCTACTGGGCGACATGAATCGGCTCGCCAAGCTCATTCAGAAACGGCGCCTGAACAACGGCATGATCGTGCTCGACTTGCCCGAGGTCGAACTGGTGCTCGACGAAGACGGCACGGTGACCGACGTCCAGCCGGCCGAGTCGGGTTTCGCTCACACTATCATCGAGATGTTCATGGTCGAGGCCAATGAGGCCGTGGCCGAGCTGATGACCAGCCTGAATCTGCCCCACCTGCGGCGGATCCATCCCGAGCCGCCGCCCGATTCGCGGCAGAAGCTCTCGCGCTTCCTCGGCGTGCTCGACAAGAAGCTACCCGAAACCGCCGATCGCCAGGACCTCATCCGCCTGCTCGCGGGCGTGAAAGGCAAGCCCGAATCATTCGCCGTCAATCTGGCCGTGCTGCGGTCCATGGCTCGTGCCGAATACTCGCCCAAGCGCATCGGGCATTACGCTCTGGCCAGCAACGCCTACTCGCATTTCACCTCGCCCATCCGCCGCTACCCGGATCTGGTCATTCATCGACTGCTTGACAACCACCTCGCCGGACGGCTGCGCACGGCCAAGCAGCGAGCCTCCGCGCCGTCGGAAGAGACGCTCGTGGCCATCGGCAAACGCTGCACGTACACCGAGCAACGAGCCGAAGACGCCGAACGCGAGTTGCGGCTGGTCAAGATCCTGCAGTTCCTCGCGGGCCGCCTGGGAGAGATCGAGGATGGCATCGTCACCGGTGTGACCAATGTGGGTATCTTCGTGCAACTGCGCAAGTATCTCATCGACGGCTTGCTTCGCTTCGATGATCTCGCGGACGACTGGTGGGAGCTCGACCCGCGCGGCGGCTGTGTCTACGGCCAGCGGAGCGGCCGATGCATCAAGATCGGCGATCCCCTCCGCGTGCAGATTGCCGCCGTGGATGTGGCCATGCGCGATCTGGACCTCGCCCTGCCCGATGGCGAACTGGAGCACGCCGGCCATCCAGTCCTCCGCCGCAGCCGCAAGGAGAAGTCGCAGCGCGGCGTTCGACAGGTGATTCCCGCCACCCGCTCCCGCGGCCGATCGCAAGCCTCCACCCGCCGCGCAAGCTCCGGCCGAACCCGCGGAGGTCGCAGCGGCCGCAGCACCGGCGGCGGCCGAAAGCGAAGGCGATGAGCGAGATGCAGCACATCGCAGTTTGAATCTCTTGAGGGGCGAGCCGCGGACGCATGGACGTCCGAGTGATTCGGCGTGCATCGCGAAGAGTCTGAACATGAGGAACAGTCAAGACCTCATGTCTCCGTTGCCTCCGTTATCTCCTGTCAATCCGAACTCCGCCCGACTGGGAATTCCAGCGGGTTGCCGTGTCGCCGGTATCATCATGTAATGTACTGTCATTGGCACAGAGTCCGAATCCGGACGCAGCGACAGGTGAACCAGCGGCTCGGAGCCGGCTGGCGCGCCGCGTCGAAACCGGCCAGACTGGCGCAAGTGCTGATTTGACAATAACTGGCGTGAGGACTAGGCTGACGAACGTCTGACCCGGACAAACACGAACACCCGCGGTGGGCCCGGTCGAATACGTTGAAGGGGTCTCCCCCGACCGCCAACCGCCCAAATGGAACTTCATCCAGTGTTGCGAACACCACTTTACGATTTTCACGTGCAGCGCGGCGGGCGGATGGTCGAATTCGCCGGATGGGAACTCCCGCTGCTGTACACGAGCATCGTCGAAGAACACGTGCACACGCGCAAGGCCGCCTCCGTGTTCGACATCTCGCACATGGGCCGGCTCGAGCTGCGCGGCGACGGCGCAGAAGCGCTGCTGCAGCGCGTCTGCACTCGCCAGCTCGGCGACGCCGCTGTGGGCCAGTCGCGCTACAGCCACGTCTGCAACGAGAACGGCGGCATCCTCGACGACGTCATCGTCTCCAAGTACGCCGATCACTGGCTGGTGGTCTGCAACGGCGCCAACCGGGCCAAAATCCTGAGCTGGCTTCGGCAGCACGGCCCGGACGTCAAGATCGATGACAAGACCGAATCGACCATGATGGTCGCCATCCAGGGTCCGCTGGCCGTCGAGAGGCTCAGCCGCAAGCTGCCCATGCCGATCGGCGAGTTGAAGAAGTACCGCTTCCTGAGCGGCACGCACATGTTCGTGCCCTACACGATCTTCCGCAGTGGCTACACCGGCGAAGACGGCGTGGAGATCATCCTGCCCGCCATGGTCGCCTCGCTCGCCGCCGGCTGGATCAGCAACCACGACGACAGCGAGGATGCGATCAAGCCGGCCGGCCTGGGCGCCCGCGACACGCTGCGGCTGGAAGCGGGTATGCCGCTATACGGCCATGAACTCAACGAACAAACCGACACCATCTCGGCCGGACTGGGTTGGTGCGTGGAACTGAACAAGGATTTCATCGGCGCCGACGCTCTACGAAAGGTCGCCGAGCAGGGCCCGCGGCGTAAACTCGTGGGCCTCGAACTAGACGGCAAACGAATCGCCCGCCAGCACGCCGCAGTCTTACACAGCGGCAAACCGGTAGGCGAGGTTACCAGCGGCACGTTCGGCCCGACGGTGCAAAAGAGCATCGCCATGGCCTACGTGGATGCCGAACACGCCGAGCCGGGGACGTCGCTGGTCGTGGATTTGGCGGGCAAGCCCGCGGATGCCGTCGTGGTCAAACTCCCGTTCTACCGTCTCGAGAAAAAGTGAACGCCGCTCGTATGGGGATCTAGCGAGCGCGATCCACGATTTTGAGTTGAAATTCCGTCAAAGGAGCTTCACGACGTGAGTGCCACACCCAAAGACCGCAAGTACAGCAAGACGCACGAATGGTTCCGCGCCGAAGGCGACCTGGTGACCATCGGCATCTCCAAATTCGCTGCCGACGAGCTGACCGACATCACGTTCGTCGATCTGCCCGCCGTCGGCACGAAGATCACCGCCGGCAAACCTTTCGGCGTGGTCGAGTCGGTCAAAGCCACCAGCGACCTCATCTCGTCGGTCTCGGGCGAGGTGGTCCGGGTCAACGAGCGACTGGCCAACGAACCCGAACTGGTCAACAACGACTCGTTCGGCGAGGGCTGGATGATTCAGGTCCGCGTGTCCGATCTGGCCGCCCTCAATGAGCTGATGGACGCCGACGCCTACGATCGCATGCTGGCCCAAGGGTGACCGGCCTGGAGACGCGTGCCGCGGATGGTCCTCGGTTCACGAGCATGACCGCCGACCGGGCGCGTTCGCTTCCCGGACGGCTCCTGCATAAAATCTCCCTGTATCCGTGGGCGGTCCACCGGTTTCGTGCAGGATCACGAGAATGAACTACACCCAATTGACCGATCACGACGTGCAGCGCATGCTGAGTCGAATCGGTGTGTCGCGGATAGCCGACCTGTTCAAGAACATCCCGGCCGAGTCGTACCTCGATCGGCCGCTGTGTCTGCCCCCCGCTCTGACCGAGATCGAGCTCCTGCGGGAACTTGACCGGCTGGCCTCGGCCAACCGCACTTGCGACGAGTTGACCTGCTTTCTGGGCGCGGGCATGTACGACCACTTCATCCCGACCGTGGTCGATGCCCTCGCGAATCAAAGCGAGTTCGTCACCGCCTACACGCCCTACCAGGCCGAAGCCAGTCAGGGTTCGCTGCAGGCGTTCTACGAATACCAGACGCTCATCTGCCAGTTGACCGGTATGGACGTGTCCAACGCCTCGCTCTACGACGGCGCGACGGCCGCCGCCGAGGCCATCCTCATGGCCCGCTCGCACACCGGCCGCCGACGTGTGGTGGTCTCGCAGGCGGTCCACCCCGACACGCGGGCGCTGCTCGCCACGTATCTCCGCGAGTTGCCCCTCGACGTGATCACCATCCAGACCGTCGGTGGGCGCACCGACGTGGAGGATCTGCGACGAGCGGTCAACGACGAGACGGCGGCCGTGCTCATCCAGACGCCCAACTTCTTCGGCTGCGTGGAGTCTCTCGGCCGACTGGCCGCCATCGCCCACGAGCGCGGTGCCGTGGTCATCGCCTCGGTGGATCCCATCAGTTGTGCCCTGCTCAAAACGCCGGGCGAACTGGGAGCCGACATCGTGGTCGGCGATGGTCAAACGCTGGGCATCCCCATGAGTTACGGCGGACCATCCCTCGGGTTCATGGGCTGCCGGAGCGAGTTCATGCGCAAGATCCCCGGCCGGCTGGTAGGCGCGACCACCGACCGTAGCGGCCGCCGGGCGTACTGCCTCACGCTCCAGACGCGCGAGCAGCACATTCGCCGCGAACGCGCGACCAGCAACATCTGCACGAACCAGGGATTGCTCGCGCTGCGCGTGGCCATCTATCTCAGCGCCGTCGGCCGGCGTGGAGCGGCCAAGGTCGCGTCGCTTTGTCTGGACAAGGCCCATTACGCGGCATCGCAAATCGCAAAACTGGACGGTTTCGAACTGCGCTTCGACGCGCCGTTCTTCAAGGAGTTCGCCGTTCGCACGAGCAAGAACGTTCAGCAGGTGATCGCGCATTGCCGCTCGAAGGGCATCCTGGCCGGCGTCGAGTTGAGCCGCTGGTACGATGAGTTCGCCGACACGTTCCTGGTAGCGGTCACCGAGAAACGCACGAAGCAGGAGATTGATGCGCTGGTTGAAGCGTTGGATGAGGCATGAGCGCAGGAATGACGAATGACGAAACCAGAATGACGAATGAAATCCGAATGACGAAGCACGAATGACGAAAGACGCCCGAAGAGCGTTTGCCGTTCGTCAATCGGGCTTCGGGTTTCGTCATTGATTCGTCATTCGTGATTCGGATTTCGTCATTTACTCCCATCGGGAGACGCAACAGTGGGCTACGACATCGAGTTGATACCGATGAAGCTTCCGCCGGAGACGAAGTTTCCGGTCGAGCCGGCGGCGGCCAAGCAGTTGATCGCCAGATCGGCCGGCGGCATCGACCCCGCTACGGCGCGGGCCGCCCTGCTAAAGGTGCCCGGATGCAAGCCCGGTCCCGATGACACCATTGATTATCTGGGCAGCGGTCTGAGCTACGCCCGGATGCGCGTCGAGCCCAAGGTCATCCACGTCGAGAACAACTGTGGAGCCAAGGATCTCTTGAAGATCCAGGCGGGCCTGGCCGAGGCGCTCGGCCCGGTGTTCATTCACGATTTGCAGAGCGGCCAGTTGCACGACCCCGACAGCTTCGCCCAATGGTGGGCCAAGCCGCTGTAGCATTGTTTTCTTGCCGCGTCGACGCCCCCAAGAACGCCCAATGGGCGTCGCCGCGTTTGACTCGGAGCAAGCGATGTCCGGGAATACTCACAACGATCCGTCCGCGATCAACTGCGACGAATTACTCGGCGCGGGTTTGGTGCCGCCCGAGCCGTTGATCTTCGAACGAAGCACGCCGGGCCTGTCAGCCGTCTCGCTGCCCCCCGCCGATGTGCCGCCGGTCGACCCCGAGCAGGTCATCCCCCGCGAGCTGCTGGCCGCCGCCCCACCGCCCCTCCCGGAGGTCGGCGAACTGGATCTGGTGCGCCACTACACGCGGCTGGCCCATCGGCTGCTGAGCGTGGACGGCAACTTCTACCCGCTCGGCTCGTGCACCATGAAGTACAACCCCAAAATCAACGAGCGAGCCGCGAGCATGCCGGGCTTCATCAACCTGCATCCGCTGCAGGCCGACGCCGACGTCCAGGGCATGCTCGAGATGCTCTATCATCTGCGGGTGTTCCTGGCCGAGATTGCCGGTCTGGCCGAGGTGACGCTCCAGCCTTGCGCGGGCGCCCACGGCGAGATGACCGGCTTGATGATCATCACCGCCTGGCACCGCAGCCGCGGGGAAGATCGCCCCAAAGTGCTCACGCCCGACTCGGCCCACGGTACCAATCCGGCCAGCTGCGCCATGTGCGGACGGCATACGCTCACCGTCGCCTCCAAACCCAACGGCCACGTTGATCTCGACGACCTGCGGGCCAAGGTCGACGACAAGACCGCCGCCTTGATGATCACCAACCCTAACACCACCGGTCTGTTCGATCCGCAGATCAAGGAGATTGCCGACATCCTGCACGACGCGGGCGCCCTGCTCTATCTCGACGGCGCCAACATGAACGCCATCCTGGGTATCGCCCGGCCCGGCGACTTCGGCGTGGATGTCATGCACTACAACACGCACAAGACGTTCAGCACGCCCCACGGCTGCGGCGGTCCCGGCGCCGGCCCCGTCGCCGTCTGCGAGAAGCTGCGCGGATTTCTGCCCGGTCCACAGGTCGTGCAACACGAGGACGGCACATACGGCTGGGCTTCGCCCGGCCCGAACTCCATCGGCCGCGTACGCTCGTTCTACGGCCAGATCGGCGTGCTCCTGCGAGCCTACACCTACATCCGCGCCCTTGGCCCCGATGGCCTGCGCAACGTGAGCGAAAAAGCCGTGCTGTCGGCCAACTACCTCGCCGCCCGGCTCAAGGACGCGTACAAGATGCCCTTCGACCCGCCGTACGCTCACGAGTTCATCTGCGTGCCGGACTTCCGCGATCGCGGCGTGACCGAGCTGGATGTCGCCAAGCGGCTCATCGACTTCTCCATCCATCCGCCGACCATGAGCTGGCCCGTGGCCCACTGCCTCATGATCGAGCCGACCGAGAGCGAGTCGCTGGCGACGCTCGACCATTTCGCGGACGCCATGCTGCAGATCGCCGACGAAGCCAAGAACAAGCCCGCGCTGCTGCATCACGCCCCGCTGACCATGCCCGTGCATCGGCTCGACGAGGTCACCGCGGCAAGGAAGCCCGACCTGCGTTGGAAACCGGCGAACGAGGAATCGGCCGCTGCCACACCGGCGCCTGCACCGCAGGGCGAGACCGTCAGAAAGTGAGGACGACGAAGCTGTCGGCCCATCGCTCACAGCTCATAGGTTATAGCTCTTGAAATGTCCGTTCCCACCTTCTCACCTTCTCACGTTGCCACGTGGCGGCTCATTCTCGACCCGCCACTCGACGGTGCCACAAATATGGCCCGAGACGAGGCCATCCTGACACTCGTGGGCAAGGGCGAGTCGCCGCCGACAATTCGCTTCTACCGGTGGAACGAGCCGACCATCTCGCTGGGTTACTTTCAGGAATACGCGGACTATGAGCGTCTCGCCCCGCCGGCGGGCGAACTGGCCGTCGTGCGGCGGCAGACGGGCGGCGGTGCCATTCTGCATGATCTGGAACTAACGTACTCGGTCGCGCTCCCGCTGGATCACGAGCTCGTGGCCGGCGGGCGCTGCAACTTCCTCTACGAACACGTGCATGCGGCGTTCTCGGCCGTGTTGGCCAGGCACGGCGTGCCCATCCAGCGCGGATGCGCCGACAAGGGCGACGCCGCCTCGCACCGCGGACCATTCTTCTGCTTCGAACGGCACAGTTGCTTCGATGTGCTGGTCGAGGGCCGAAAGCTCATCGGCAGCGCCCAGCGGCGCACGTCCGGGGCCGTGCTTCAGCACGGCTCGCTCGTGCTCGACTGCCGCTTCGACCAGTGGACCTGTGCGACCGTCCGCCAATACGCGCCGGACTTCAACATCGACGACCACTTGCCTGCCATCGCCGCAGCCATCAGCCGCGGCGACGTCCAGCCCGGCGAACTGTCGCCGGCCGAGCTGGCCCTCGCCCACCAGTTGCGTGAGAAATACGCCGGCCCCGAGTGGACCCGCCAGCGGTAAGGCAGTACATAGCGAGAAATACAAAATGGGAGGTGGTAAGCCGAGAGGCGACCACGAGCGATTCTGTTTCGCCCTCAAAGGGCGCGGGTCAATAGCCGTGGTCGTGAGCACGGCTATTGACCTGCGTCAAATTCCTCTCCATCAAAGGCTGATCTTCCCCGGCCACAGACCGGCGTGCCATCCGGGGCGAACCAGGTGCGCATACCTCCAGGCTGCTGGCTCCTGACTTTTGACTCCTAACGCTGCGTGACCGCTGCAATCACTTTGAGCGCCGCGTCGTAGTTGGGATGATCCGTCACTTCCGGCACGTACTCGGCATACTGAATGACGCCGTCGCGATCGACCACGAACAACGCCCGGCACTCGATCCGCAGGGCGGGGATGAGCGTGCCCCAAGCCCGTCCGAACGCACAGTCGTAGTGGTCGCTCAGAACGACGAGCTTGGTCGTATCGATGCCTTCCGCGCCGCAGAATCGCGCTTGAGCCGGCGGGAGATCGACGCTTACCGTGTAAAACAGCACGTCGGGATGACTGGTCGCTTCCTGATTGAAGCGTTTGGTCTGCAGGGCACAGACCGGTGTGTCCAGCGAGGGCACCACGCTGATCAACCGAACCTTGCCCTGCCCCTCGCTCAGCTTGTAGGTGTCAACCAGCGTCTTTTTCAGTACGGCGTCCGGCGCCTTCATGCCCGGCTTGAGTTCCGGCCCTTCCAGCTCAATCGGATTGCCTTTCAGGTTCACGTGACGAGCCATTTTCGCATCCTTTCAACGCTTGCGGGAATCGAAACGTCAGACTACCAACGATCCAACCATCAACGACGAGAAACGAGTCCAACAATTGCGCAGCAGTGTAGGCGCTCACCGAATGAATGACCACCTCCGGCAAGCCCCGTCTAGGCGTTCACCGACCGGGATTCTCTCCCCTCATGAGGGTGCCGGTCAATAGCCGGCCAGCGTGGCGTGCAGGAAGTTGTGGTGCACGCTTCCAGCGTGCACAGTGCAGGCAGGATGCCTGCACCACAAAGCCGTCGCTCACACGCTCGACACGCATGCGGGCTTAACGAGGCATGATTCGGGTGAATCCGATCGCGTCTTTCACTCGCTCGAGCATGTCGAACACGATCGGGCACGTGCCGGCGCGCTCGATGATGCCGACCATTCGCGAAACCAGGTTGCCACCAACGTATGGATAACCTCGGCAAGGCTCAGGCCGATCCTCGTAGACCGAGCAGCGGTTGCCCTCGAGGAACGGACAGGGCGTGGCGTCGATGGCCGGTTCGCCATCGTCGTCCTTAGTGACATATGTCTGCCGAAACGCCTCGACCGTCATTCCGAGCCGTTCCGCCAGCCGCGCCTGCTCGTCGGGAATGACCGGCACGCAATTGTCGCGGCAGCACGCGCCACAAGTCGTGCAATCCATTCGGGCCTCGGCCTCCCGCCCGAACGCCTCAGCCAGCCGATCGGCCCGGGCGCTCACCCGCAACGGTGCCATCTTGAGGAACGTGCGGAACCGCCAGTTCTCGTCTTCACGTTCCCGTGCGAGTCTGGCCACAATCTCCGGGTCTGTTTCCATAGAGCTTTGAGCTATGAGCTGTGGGCTGTGGGCCGTGAGCCGGACATCCTGCTGAAAGCTGAAAGCTGACAGCTGATAGCCGATAGGTGACAGCTTTCATTCCGCCGGCCGTGTGGCCAGCTGCTCGCGCACCACCTTCAGCGCCTCTTGTAACTGGCGGTCGATCAGCATCTCGACGCGCGCGGTTGGGTCGGGCGCCGTGGCCGTCGCGGGCTGCGTGGACGGTTGTGTGGACGGCGTGAGGCTCGTCGAGAACACCGCCACTTGCGATTCGAGCATCGCGCTTTTTTCCTCGGGCGTCAGATCGACGACGATGTGCGGCGCCACGCCGTGGCCGTGGATGCGTTCGCCGTTGGGCAGGTAATAGTACGCGGTAGTCAGCTTGATGGCCCCATTGCCGTTCTCCAGCGGGATCAGCTCCTGCACGCTGCCCTTGCCGAACGTGCGTTCGCCGACCAGCGTGGCCCGCCCGTGATCGCGCAACGCGCCGGCCAGAATCTCCGACGCACTGGCCGAGCCCCGGTTGATCAGCACGGCCATCGGGAAATCGGGGTACAGGTCCTTGCCGGTGGCGATGTACGTCTGCTCCGGCCCGACCCGACGCTTGGTGCTGACGATCCGCCCTTCGCGCACGAAGCGATCGACGATGCTCACCACCTTGGGCAGCAGCCCGCCCGGATTGTCGCGAACGTCCAGCACGAGCCCACGCATGTGGTGCCGGGCGAGCAGGTCCCGGATGACCTCGTCGAACTGCTCAGGCGTCTGGCCCTCGAACGCCGAGATTCGCACGTAGCCGATGCGATGCTCGGGGTCGATCAGGTAGTCCCAGTCCCACTCGCCGTTGCGAGCCCAGCCTCGCACCGTGCGCACCGTGATCAGGCCTCGGGTGACCGTCCGGCTGAACGTCTCTTCCGTGGATGGTCGGTACAGCGTGAGGTGTACGCTCGTGCCCGGCTTGCCGCTGATCAACTCGACGCCCTTGGCCAGCGGCATGTTGTCCGTTTTCAAGCCGTCGATACCGGTAATCCGGTCGCCGGCCCGCAGCCCCGCCTGGAACGCCGGACTGCCCTCGATGGGTGAAACGATGAGCAGACCCTCGCCGGGCAGACGGGTGACCTCGACGCCGATCCCGTAGAACTGCCCCTTGGTCCGCTTGTCGAACTGCTCGTATTCCTTCTGGTCGAAGTAGGCGCAATAGGGGTCGAGATGGCTGAGCATCCCGTCCACCGCCCCCTTGAGCAGCTTGGCGTCCGAGACCCCCTCGACGTAGTGCTTGAGGACCTGCACCCGCACGTCCAGCAGCGGACCGTACTTGGTGTACAGATCGTCGCGCCGGACCGCGCTCTCCGGGATCTTCCACAGCAGGAGGGCCACGACGCCCGCGACCAGTATCCAGATGATGTTGCGTTTTGGCATAGGAACCAAGTCGGGCCCGTTCAGCGGCAAAGCTTCTCATTGTGTCGCCTCGACCCGGGACTGTCAACGACCGACGGGCCGCGATCGCGCCCCCGATATCGAGACACACAGACATTCCCTCCGCATCCGTCCAATACTGGAGACGCTGTCCAAGCCCGCTTGGATCGGCGTGCTCCAAAACGTTGTCACGCCCCGCGACAGCGAGAAATTCCATCACTTGACTGACTTTGGTCAAATGACTTATAATTGGACAAATTCGGTTAGGAGTCGTGTTCGGAGATGGGTATCTACGCCACCAGCGAACGAACCCGCTTAGCCCTGATCCATGCGGCAGGAGAACTGCTCGACGAACGGGGTCTGGGCCGCGTCTCGACCCGAGCCATTGCCGAGCGAGCGGGGGAGAACCTCGGGGCGATCCACTACCACTTTGGCAGCAAGGAAGGCTTGCTGAAAGAGACGCTGCGTTTCGCCTGCCGTTCGCAGGCCGGGCCTTCTCTCAGCGAGGTCATCGCCTCCTACCAGGATCGGCTCGACACCGTGTCCGGTCAGGTCGCGGCAGTACGCCGCGTCGTCCAGTATCTGATCGAGACGATCTTTTCGCCAGATCGGCCCCGCTGGTGCTCTCGCGTGCTCTACCAAGTGGCTCAGCACGACAACCCGCTGCGGGCCTTCCTGCGAGAGCAGGTACTGGACCCGTCTTTCGAGGCTCTCACCCGGCTCGTCCTGCGTGTCCGGCCGGAATGGTCGACGCACGACGTGTGCCTCTGGTCCCACGTGCTCATCGGGCCTGCCGTGTACCACGCCGACCACGCTGACTTGATTCTCGAGCGATTAGGATGCAAAACGTTTCCACGGGCATACCTGGAAGGGCTCGAGCGACGAATCGCCGATGATGCGATGCGGGCCTTGGGCCTGCCGCACGACAGAGTTTGACCAAACCGATGATCGGGTGCCGCACCCGACTCCCAGTGATAACAAGAGGCATCGTATGCGAATCCAACATGGAATCCTGTTCGTGATCGCTGGCGCTCTTATCGGGACTAGCCTGATCCTCAGCGGCTGCGACAAACCCACCAGTGGCGCTCCTCAGGGGCCGGCCGGTCCACCCGAAGTCGCCTTCATCGAACTGCAATCCGAACCGGTGACCATCACCACGGAACTGCCGGCGCGTACAGCCGCGTTCCTCATCGCCGAGGTCCGCCCCCAAGTCGGCGGAATCATCCAGAAGCGACTGTTCGAGGAAGGCGGCGACGTGAAAGCAGGCGATGTCCTGTACCACATCGATCCTGCCCCCTACCAGGCGGCGTACGACACTGCGGTGGCCGCCCTGGCTCGAGCGGAGGCGAACCTGCCGTCCATCCAACTGAGGGTCAGCCGTTACGAGAAGGCGGTGGCCGCCAACGCCGTCAGCCAGCAGGAATACGACGATGCACTGGCCGCACTTAAGCAGGCCAACGCCGACATCGCCTACGGCAAGGCGTCGGTCGAGGCCGCCCGCATCAACCTGGAATACACCAAGGTCACCGCGCCGATCACCGGACGCATCGGCCGATCGAACGTCACCGTCGGCGCGCTCGTCTCTGCTCACCAGGCGGCGCCTCTCGCCACCATTCAGCAGTTGGACCCCATCTACGTCGATGCTCCCCAGTCCAGCGCCAATCTCCTGCGCCTGCGGCGGAGCATTGCCGCGGGCCGGATCAAAGGCCGGGCGTTGGAAGAAACACGCGTCAAACTGCTCCTGGAGGACGGAACGCCCTACCCGCTGGAAGGCACGCTGAAGTTCCCCGACGTCACCGTCGATCCTTCCACCGGCTCATTCATCCTGCGAATGGTCTTCCCCAACCCCGATCACACGCTGCTGCCGGGCATGTACGTGCGGGCCGTGATCGAGGAAGGAGTCGTCGAGCAGGCCATCCTGGCCCCCCAGCAGGGCGTGTCCCGGGACCATAAGGGCCGGCCGGTGGCCCTGGTCATCGATGCCGAGGGCAAGATCGAACAGCGGATCCTCACCGCCGAGCGTGCGATCGGCGACAAGTGGCTGATTTCCTCGGGCCTGCAAGCCGGCGATCGCATTGTCGTCGAAGGCTCTCAGAGAGTCCGCCCGGGCGTGATGGTCAAGGCCGTTCCGTTCACGGCCGAGCCCGAGAAAGCAAACCTGGCCGCTCTGCACACGGCGTCGCCGGACGCCCAAAAGAACTGAGACAAGTGCGGGCGCAAGCCCGCGGCAGCCAGCCGACCGGACGTCGCCGCTCCGGCTGCACACCCATGAGTAGTGCCAACTGAACGACGGATCAGCCGGTCGTAGCACGCAAGAGAGACTTCCGAAAGGCCTCGCATGTTGTCGAAATTCTTCCTCGATCGCCCGGTGTTTGCGTGGGTCATCGCCATCATCATGATGGTGGCGGGCGGTCTGGCCATCTATACCCTCCCGATCTCGCAGTACCCGCCCATCGCTCCGCCGTCCATCTACGTCTCCTGCTTCTATCCGGGAGCGTCGGCCGAAACGGTCGAGAACAGCGTGACCCAGATCATCGAGCAGAAGATGACCGGTCTGGAAGGCATGCTGTACATGTCCGCCACCAGCGATTCGGCTGGCGGGTGC